>Ga0105102_10000050_pt1 | contig 26430 bp, 30 predicted proteins | sample PPLLaktember2015_FD_87032 | JGI IMG/M metagenome (GOLD analysis project Ga0105102, IMG submission 87032) | Freshwater sediment microbial communities from Prairie Pothole Lake near Jamestown, North Dakota, USA - PPLs Lake P7 Core (6) Depth... | ecosystem: Environmental > Aquatic > Freshwater >...
CAGTTAGAAAGAAATGGATTGACTGGAACTCCTTATGAATTGACACTTGTATGTGCTACGAATAGTGCTGGTGCTGATGTTTTCGCATCACTGGACTGGGAAGAAATTAGTAGATAATTATGGTAATTCAAACAAATATAAGTGGTATTGGAACAATCAGTGATACTTATACTCTTGTTTGTACAAGTCTTAATACTAACAAAAAAGCACTTGCAGTTCTGAACTGGATTGAACAAAGATAAATTGATAAATAACTAATAAGAACTTTATCATAAAAATGCAAAGAACCAAAATAATTGAGACTGAAATTTCCACGGTAATAACCGCTGGTGGTGCAAGCAGTATTACAAAGGCTACTTGCGTTCGTCTTCACAATAATACTTCTGGAATAGTTACAGTTGGAGTCTCAACTATTGTTGGGGCAGCAACAACTAATTATTTCTCAATGCCAGGAAATTCAGTTGAGTTTTTAGAAAAACTTCCAACTGATGTAATTTGGACTTCTTCAGCAATTAAAGCAGCGAAAGTAGGATTTACCAACTAGTAAAATGAAACTAATCACAGAAGAAATTTCTAAGGTAAAATTTATCACCGAAGAAAAAAATGGAAAAAAATCTCTTTATATAGAGGGAATTTTCCTTCAGGCTGATATAAAAAATCGTAATGGTAGATGTTACCCGATGGAAACTCTTGCCAGAGAAGTAACTAGATATACTGATAATTACATTTCAAAAGGAAGAGCTTTAGGTGAGTTGGGCCACCCAGATGGACCAACAGTAAATCTAGATAGAGTTTCTCATATGATCACATCTTTGAGAGAAGATGGAAATAACTTTGTCGGCAAAGCAAAAATTCTAGATACACCAATGGGTAAGATAGCTTCTTCTTTGATTTCTGAAGGAGTAAAACTAGGAGTTTCTTCTCGTGGAATTGGTTCACTAGTAGAAAGAAATGGTGTTCGTTATGTCTCTGATGATTTTATGTTGGCTACTGCTGCTGACATAGTTGCAGATCCTTCCGCTCCTGATGCATTTGTAAATGGGATCATGGAAGGAGTTGAATGGATATATGATGTATCAAGAAATTCTTGGTTACTAGAAAATGCTAAGAAAAAAATAAATCATCTAGTTGACACAAAACAACTAGATGAAAGAAAAATTCAATTATTTGATGAATTTTTAAATTCTTTGTAATTTCATAAATTATAAATAAATATAGATTTAATACATAGCTAAATCGGAGAGTTCAAATGTCTCGTGGAAAAAACTTACAAGAAATGGAAGTAGGCACAAAGCAATCCAAATCTGCCGTAAATGCAACCGCAAAACCAGCAGAGCCAATGCCACATCTAACAACTGGTATTCCTGATGGCCAGAGTGCCACTGGTTGGGAAGATCTTGGTGGACCTACACCAGAAAATTACAAGTCTGACGACGACTCAGCAAAAATTAAAGATCCTGCTGCAACACTTAAGAGTGTAAGTGATGTAGTAAATTCAAAGGCAAAAGCTGCCGAAGCCATGAAAACAATGGCAGTAAAAGAAGAAGCTGAAGACGAAGAAGAAATTGATGAGGACGAACTCAACGAAGAGCAAGAAGTAGAGGAAGACGACGAAGATCTAGAAGACGACGAAGATCTAGAAGATGATGAGGATGATGAAGAGGAAGAATTAGAAGAAGAATTTGACATCGAAGCAGATGTTCAAGCTCTCGTCGAAGGAGAAGATCTTTCAGAAGAATTCAAAGATAAAGCAAAAATAATTTTTGAGGCTGCTCTTCGCAGTAAAGTAAATGAAATTCGTGAGGTGCTTGACGAACAGTACCAACAAGCATACGAAGAAAGCTTATACGAAGAGGTAAGCTCTATGAAAGAAGAACTACAAGAGCGTGTAGATTCTTATCTAGAGTATGTTGCTGATGAGTGGATGCAAGAAAATACTCTTGCTATTGAATATGGCATTAAAGAGCAACTAAGTGAATCATTCTTGAGCAACCTCAAGAATCTTTTTGAAGAACATTATGTACAACTCCCTGAAGAAAAATATGATGTACTTGAGAATATGGTAGAAAAACTTGATGAAATGGAGACAAAACTCAACGAGCAAATTGAGAGAAATATTCAACTCAACAGAAGACTCTCAGAGTCGGTTGCTGATAGAATTTTTGATGTAGTATCTGATGGTTTAGCCATCACTCAGAAAGAAAAGCTCGCTTCACTTGCCGAAAGTGTTGAGTTTGAAAGTGAAGAAGAATATCGTGAAAAATTGGGGACTTTAAGGGAATCATATTTCCCAACTAGAACTACATCTCCAACTGCTCAACCTGAAACCCTTTCAGAAGGTGTAGTCTCATCTGCTGAGGATTATTCCCCATCGATGGGCACATACATGAAAGCCCTTTCTATGTTGGCTAACAACTGATTTTAACATTAAATCAAACAAAAACAAACACATTTTTTAAGAGGTAAAAGCAAATGTTCCAATCCGAGCATCTGCAAGAAAAGTGGGCACCGCTTCTCAACTATGATGGTCTTGATCCAATCAGAGATTCTCATCGTAAAGCAGTAACCGCTGTCTTGCTCGAAAACCAAGAAAAATTCCTAAGAGAAGAACAAGCCTTCTCTCATGGTGTCCTAATGGAATCACCAACTAATTCAGGTAATGCTGCTGGCGCTGGTGGCGCTTTTGGTGGTAGTGCTACCGCTGGTGGCCCTGTAGCTGGTTTTGATCCTGTACTAATCAGCCTAATTCGTCGTTCCATGCCTAACTTGGTCGCATATGACCTAGCTGGCGTACAACCAATGACTGGTCCTACTGGACTCATTTTCGCAATGCGTTCACGCTACAACGACCAGAGCGGAACCGAAGCCTTCTATAATGAAGTAAATACTGCATTCTCTGGTACCAATGCAAACAACAGTGCAACCAATGCAACTGATGCTATTGCTGGTCTAGGTACTACAGGTGGAACACAAACTGGAAGCAATCCTGGAATTCTAAACCCAGTTGGTACCGCATCTTCACTTGGCTATAATGTTGGCCAGGCAATGAAGACTGGTGATGCTGAGGCTCTCGGCGCTTCTAATGGTGGCCAGTTCAACGAAATGGCTTTCTCTATCGAGAAAATCCTAGTTGAAGCAAAGTCTAGAGCACTAAAGGCCGAGTATAGCTTAGAGCTTGCACAAGATCTAAAGGCTATCCATGGTCTAAACGCAGAAGCAGAACTCGCAAATATTCTCTCCACCGAGATTCTTGCTGAGATCAACCGCGAAGTAATCAGAACTATCTACAAGGTAGCTGAGCAAGGCGCTGCAACTAATGTTGCTACCGCAGGTGTATTTGACCTAGATATCGACTCCAATGGTCGTTGGTCTGTTGAGAAGTTCAAGGGTCTACTTTTCCAAATCGAGCGTGATGCAAACGCAATTGCAATCAGAACTCGTAGAGGAAAGGGTAATGTGATCATGTGCTCCTCTGATGTTGCTTCTGCTCTAACCATGGCAGGCGTACTCGACTACACCCCTGCACTAAATGCTAACCTAAATGTAGATGACACTGGTAATACTTTTGCTGGTGTTCTAATGGGTAAGTATCGTGTTTATATCGATCCTTATTCTGGTGGTACCAATCCTGGCGCTGATGGTGGTCAGTATTATGTTGTCGGCTATAAGGGCACTTCCCCCTATGATGCTGGTCTATTCTACTGCCCTTATGTTCCTCTCCAAATGGTTCGTGCCGTTGGCGAGAACACCTTCCAGCCAAAAATTGGATTCAAGACTCGCTACGGAATGGTAGCGAATCCATTTGCTGAAGGTGATGCAACTGCACAAGGTTTGGGTCGTCTACAAATCAATTCAAACCGCTACTATCGTAGAGTACAAGTTAAGAACCTAATGTGATTCTTCTTGTATAAATTCCAAAAGGGACCTTCGGGTCCCTTTTTTATTACCAAGTATAAATAGTAGAAAAAATGGCCGGAAACGCATTTAGTAATCAAATACAAAATAGAAATTTTCTATCTCCAACACAATTTAGATTTACTATCACGAGATCGCCAAAAGTAGCATTTTTTTCAAATACTGCTAATATACCTTCTTTGAGTTTGGGAATAGCAAATCAACCTACATATCTAAAAGATATTGCTCAACCAGGAGATAAGATAAAATTTGAAGATTTCAATCTACGCTTTTTAGTAGATGAAGGATTAGAAAATTACATGGAGATTCAAAATTGGATTAGAGGTCTTGGTTATCCAGAATCATTGGACCAGATATATACATTACAGAGACAAAATCAAAAAATAGATACAAAAATAAACTCAACATTAAATTTATATTCAGATGGGACTCTACAAGTTTTAACTAGTAGTCAAAGACCAAATTTTCAAGTAAAGTTTTACGATTTGTTTCCATATGATTTAACTACACTATTATTTGATGCTACTGATAATGATGCCGAATACTTTACTGCCGAAGTAAAGTTTAAATATACTTACTATGAAATAACTGACAATAAGGGAAATTTACTATATGAATATCAATGAAGTGCAATCAATGTGGAAAGAGGATTCTTACATAGATCCTGACAATTTGCATCTAGAATCCTTAAAAATTCCACAATTACATTCAAAATATTATGAGATATTTAATAATATTTTATTATTAAAGAAAAAAGCATTAGAAGATAAGAACAAAATAAGACTCAAAAAATACGAATATTATACTGGAAAAGCAGATCCAGAGGAATACAAAGAAATATATCAGAAAAAAATAAGAGATAAAGAGCACTTGCAGAATTGCATGAATGCAGATGAAGACATATCAAATGCATCATTAAAAATTGAATATTACGATGCTATGTTAAATTATTTGAGCGATATCCTCAAAATGATACATAGTAGAACTTATCAAGTAAAAAATAGTATCGAGTACCAAAAATATATTTCTGGATATGGCTGACATAACAATTATAAAGAAAAATGAAGTTTTTATTAAATTACAATGCGAACCCCATATTTTATATGAACTTCAACCACATTTTACATTTGAAGTAGATAGCGCAAAATTTATGCCTCAGTTTAGAAAAACTGGGTGGGATGGGACGATTCATCTATTGTCGGTTTCTACTGGAGAAATATATGCTGGACTTCTAGATAAAGTAATAGCAAAAATAAAGTCACATAATTATACATACGAATTTAAAGAAAACAAATATTATGGACTTCCTTTTGAGATAAACGAAGAGATTTCACTGGAGGGAGTAAAAGGCTATATGAATGCAATATGTTCATATGAGCCATATGACTATCAAATAAATGCAGTTTATGAGTGCCTTAGATACAATAGGAAAACTATCATTTCTCCAACTGCTTCTGGAAAATCTTTAATCATTTATGCACTAGCAAGATATTACACAAATAAGAAACTGAAAACCCTGATTATTTTTCCTACTACTTCTTTGATTCATCAAATGCATAAAGATTTTTCTGAGTATGGGTGGAGTCCAGAGAATAATTGCCACATGATATATTCAGGAAGAGAAAAAAATACAGATCTTCCAGTCACTCTTTCGACTTGGCAATCTATTTTTAAAATGGAGAAATCGTTTTTTGAAGAATTTGATTGCGTGATAGTTGATGAAAGCCATCAAGCAAAATCAAAATCTTTAATTGATATCATGAAAAAATGCCATCATGCAAAGTATAGATTTGGTTTTACTGGTACTCTTTCAAATGGAGGAAAAGACTCACAGACACACGAATGGGTAATATCAGGTCTTTTTGGTCCAACATACAAAACAATCAACACAAAAGAAATGATCGAAAAGGGAAGAGCATCCCAATTAGATATTCATTGTTTGATATTGAAACATACATCACAACAGTTCGATAAATACGAAGATGAAATTCAATTTTTAATATCAAACGAAAAAAGAAATAACTTCATAAAAAACCTTGCTTTAGATTTAAAAGGAAATACCTTAGTGTTATTTTCTAGAGTAGATACACATGGTAAGCCATTATACGAATTAATAAATAGTAACAGCGAAAAGAACAGAAAAATATTTTTTGTTCACGGAGGAGTAGATGTTAACCAAAGGGAAGAAGTACGAGAAATAACTGAAAGAGAGTCAAATGCAATTATAGTTGCAAGTTATGGGGTTTTTAGTACTGGAATATCTATCAGAAATTTACATAATGTTATATTTGCTTCTCCAAGTAAATCGAAAATCAGAAATTTACAAAGCATAGGAAGAGTACTGAGAAAGGGAAAAAACAAAGATAAAGCAATATTGTACGATATTTCTGATGACTGTACTTATAAAAATAAAAAAAATTACACCTTAAATCACTTTATAGAAAGAATAAAATTGTATAATGAAGAGGAATTCAATTACGAAATTATACCAGTAAATTTAAACAAATGATGGAAGAAGATTTTTATGCAAGTTTAAAATTGATAAGTGGAGAAGAGATATTTGCAAAGGTTATTTCTTCTGAGGAACATGGAAATTTGGTATTATTGGTTTGCGATCCAATAGTTATCACTGAAGTAAAAACTAGATATGGATTTGCTTATAAAGTAGAGCCATGGATGAAAACAACAAAAGATGATATTTTTATCATTGATATGAAAAATATCATGACGATGACGGAAACAAGTGATTTAGAAATCATATCAGTATATGATAAATTTGTCAAACAAAAAGAAAAGAACAATTCAAATTTTGGAATGAACCATTTTGAACTTACTAAAGAAATGGGATATATTTCAAATATAGAAGAAGCAAAAAAATCATTAGAAAAGTTATTTAAGGATCATTAAGTACTTTATTAGTTCCCTTCGGGAACATTTCCTTCGGAAATTACCTATATGTTTATCTTTATTGTTTATTAATGTATCTAGTATTATTAAGTAATAAAATGAGTTTCATCGCTGACAAAGCTGATTATACTCACTTTCGATAGGCGTGTCAACCCCTTGTCAAATCAATTTCTTTGTGTTATAATATCAATATATATTATTTGTAAGGTATTATGATTACAACAGCCGTCATGACTAAAAGAAAGCGTAGTGTTCACTATGTCAATAATAAAGAGTTCTTGGCTGCCCTGATCGATTATCGGCATTTGGTTAAAATTGCAAAAGATAAAGATTTACCGCAGCCAGTAATTCCAAATTATATAGGAGAATGTTTTTTAAAGATAGCGACGCATTTGTCATTTAAACCAAATTTTGTCAATTATATGTTCAAAGAAGATATGATTTCTGACGGAATTGAAAATTGCGTTCAATATATTTTAAATTTTGATCCCCAAAAATCAACAAATCCTTTTGCTTATTTTACTCAGGTAATTCACTATGCTTTTATACGAAGAATAACCAAAGAAAAAAGGCAATTAGAAATTAAGGGAAAAATACTGGAAAGATCTGGGTTTGATGAAGTGTTTGTTGATGACAACACACTTGACGGAGGAAACTATTCCGATTATAATAGTATTAAAGATGCAGTTCACAGTAAATTAAGGAATTGACATAATGCTCGTTGCATTGCTTACAGACACCCATTGGTCCGCAAGAAAGTCATCAAAACTCTTTCAAGATTATTTTGAACTTTTTTATAAAAACATTTTCTTTCCTAAATTAGAAGAACTAAAAATTGATACTGTCATTCATTTGGGAGATGCATTTGACAATAGAAAGTCTATAGATTTTTTTGGTTTAGAATGGACAAAACGAGTAGTATTAGATCCACTCTCAAAATATAAAGTACATTTGATAAGTGGAAATCACGATGTATATTTTAAATCCACTAATAGAATAAATTCACCAGATCTGTTGCTCCAAGAATATCCAAATATACAAGTATATTCAGAACCAACGGAAGTAAATATTGGTGGTCTTGATTTGGTTTTTGTTCCTTGGATTAATCAGGAAAATGAACATGATACTTACAAATTATTGAAAAGAACAAGTTCTAATGTTGTAATGGGACATTTAGAATTAAACGGATTTGAAGCACATAAAGGACATACTATGGAGGATGGTAGAGATCCTAAAATATTCAATAATTTTAAAAAAGTATTTTCTGGCCATTTCCATAATAGATCTGATAATGGAACGATATTCTATATGGGAAATCCATATGAAATATACTTTAATGATATAGATGAAACTAGAGGATTTGTAATATTTGATACTGAAAGTTTAGAGCATTTTTATGTTGATAATCCATATAAAATGCACTACAATCTTTATTACGATGATACACCAAATCAATTATTAAATGTGACCGAATTAGAAAATAAAATAGTAAAACTTGTAGTTAGAAAAAAAACCAAAGTTAAATTATTTGAAGATTTCGTTGATAAGTTATATAACGCTAATATTGCAGAATTAAAAATTATAGAAAATTATTCGTTTTTTGACGATCAAGATTTGGACATTTCGTTAGAGAATGAAGATACTTTTTCTCTACTTCAAAAATTTGTAGAAGAAAGTGATTCTACATTGAATAAAAATATGTTAAAAAATATTTTAAAAGAGACATATTCGGAGGCATGTGAGTTAGTATAATGTTTTTGATAACTCTTGATGGAAAAGAAGATGAAGGTGCATATTCAGTACTAAATCAAGATGGAAAAAAAGTAATTTTCTTTTTTCAGGAGGAAGATGATGCCGTCAGATATGCAATAATGCTAGAAGAGCAGGGTATGCCAGAAACTCATGTAATTGAATATGATGATGATATACTCATAAAAACATGTGAAGTTACTGGTAATTTATATACTGTTATAACCCCTAATGATATCGTAGTTCCACCAAAAATACATTATGATAACTTTTAAAAAAGTAAGATTTAAGAACTTTCTTTCTTTTGGAAATAAATTCACTGAAATAAGTTTAGATACACATCACAATACTTGTATTATTGGAAAAAATGGAAGTGGAAAAAGTTCCTTCATGGACGCAATTACATACGCTTTGTTTAATAAGTCATATCGTCCTATTAATAAGCCGCAATTAATTAATTCAGTAAATGAAAAAGATTGCTTGGTAGAAATAGAATTCTCAATTGGTAATATTGATTGGAAAGTAAGAAGGGGACAAAAACCTACTATATTTGAAATCTATAAAAATGACAGTTTATTAGACCAGAGTTCTTCTGCTATTGATCAGCAAAAATGGTTTGAGCAGACAGTCTTAAAGATGAATTATAAGTCTTTTACTCAAATTGTTATATTGGGAAACAGTAACTTTGTTCCGTTTATGCAACTTACTGCAGCGAGTAGACGAGAGGTCATTGAGGACTTATTGGACATTAAAATATTTTCTTCAATGAATATTGTCGTAAAGGATAAAATAAAAACTATAAAAGACGAAGTTAAATTATTGGAGATAAAGAAGGACTCTTTATTTGACAAAGTGAAGATGCAATCTAATTTCATAGAAGAAATAGAAAAAGAAAGTAATCTCCAAATTGAACAGAGAAGACAAAAAATACAAAAATTAAATATATTTTTTAGAGATGCGGATGAAGAGAATAGAATTTTATTGAAGAAGACGGAAGAATTAAATTCTAGTTTGACTTCTCTTAATGAAAGTCCAAATAAGCTGAAAAAGTTGGGAACTTTGAAGGGGAAGTTATCTCAAAAGTTATCCACAGTTGTTGATGATCGTGATTTCTTTCTTGATAATTCAATCTGTCCTACATGCACACAACACATAGATTCCGAGTTGAAACTTAAAAAATGTTCTGAGTATGAGTCCTCTATAAAAGAATTGGAAGATGCGTATGAAAAATTGAAAGATACGATCAGAGAAGAGGAGGAGCGAGAAACTCAATTCGCAAATATATCAAAGGAATTACTAGATACTAATCATAAAATATCGAATAATAATCTTAAAGTTCAGCAATCCAAAAATCAAATCAAAGAACTTGAATTGGAGATACAAAAAATTCAAGAAAAGATAAAAAATAAAAATATAGAACACGATAAACTAAAAATTCTCGAAGTGAGCCTTCTGGATATAAAAAATCAATTTGTAGATAAAAAAGAAAAAATTCAATACTATGAATGTATCCATTCTTTACTAAAAGATAATGGAGTTAAGTCAAAAATAATTAAAAAATATCTTCCATTAATTAATCAAAATGTGAATAAGTATCTCCAAATGATGGATTTTTATATTAACTTCAATTTAGATGAAGAATTCAATGAACATATAAAAACTCCAGTGTATGAAGATTTTAGTTATGGTAGTTTCTCGGAGGGACAAAAACAAAGAATCAATTTAGCTCTTCTTTTTTCTTGGAGAGAATTGGCTAAAATAAAAAATTCAACAAATGTTAATTTACTAATTTTGGATGAAATATTCGATTCTTCTTTGGATTCATCTGGTATTGATGACTTTCTAAAAATTATTAGATATGTAGTGAAGGATTTTAATATATTTGTGATCTCCCATAAAGATGGGGTTCAAGATAAATTTGACAGTATTATAGAATTTGAAAAGAGAGGAAATTTTTCTATTCTGCAAACATTGTGACAGATGAAATACTGTCTACTTGGCCACCATTAGGTGGTTTTTTTGTGTATAATTATAGAAGTTCAAATTTTTCCTCATGCGGCACAACCACGAAATTCACGGAAATCTGGCTCGCCTTCTTTCAACTGAAAATCTTAATATTGAACATTCAAATGTTGATACTGCCTGCTTTAATGTAGAAACTAGGACTCTTACTCTTCCTATTTGGGAGAAGGCATCTGATATCGTATATCAGTTACTTTTGAGTCACGAATCAGCACATGCAATTTACACTCCAAATCAAGATTGGACGGAACTCACTAGTGTTCCTATGCAGTTTCTAAATGTGACAGAAGATGTTAGAATCGAGAAATTGATGAAGCGTCGTTACCCTGGACTTAAAAAGACATTTTTTGGTGGATATAAAGAATTGCATGAAGAAGATTTTTTTGCCATTAGTGGGGAAGATATTGGCAAGTATAATTTAGCGGATAGGATTAATCTCTATTTTAAAATTGGTAACTTTATTAGTATTGATTTTAATGATGAGGAAAAAGTCATTCTCGATGAGATTGGAGCAGCAGAAACATTTATAGATGCAGTTCGCTGCGCAGAAAAATTATATGAATATTGCAAAGATGTAGAACAGCAGAAGACTATTGATTCTATTTCATTTGAATCTGGTTCTGGAATTAGTTCTGAACAACAAATTGCCACCAATCAGCAACCAGAAGAAAATTGCAATAAAAACAATAATGGACAATCAGATAAAGAACAAAATGTAGAAGACAATAATTCACAAAATTCTACTGATAATGGACAAAAATTAGATGAACAAAAGAAAAATGCAGATGACTACGATCCGGCATCTAATTCAGATTATGTAAAAACATTTTCCTCGTTTGAAAAGGCAATTAACAAATTGTCAGCGTCAAAAACGGAACAAATTAATTATGTCCGTATTCCAAAATTAGATTTGGACAAAATTATTGTTGACACTAAATCTATACATTCTCTATGTAAACGCTATTGGAATACGCATAATAGTCAAGAAGATTTCTTTTTAGTTGATTCTGATTATTCGTCATTTAAGTCATCTGCTAAAAAAGAAGTAAACTATTTGGTCAAAGAATTTGAATGTAAAAAAGCAGCAGAGTCATATGCTCGTTCTTCAGAGTCTAAAACTGGTATCTTAGATTGTAGTTCTCTACACTCTTATAAATTTAACGATGATATTTTTAAAAAAATTATTACAGTTGCTGATGGAAAAAATCATGGGCTGATTTTTATTTTAGATTGGTCCGGCTCAATGGATACAGTAATTCTAGATACATGTCGCCAACTATTCAATCTAGTTTGGTTCTGTAAAAAAGTTTCTATTCCATTTGAAGTTTATGCATTTACTAATAATTGGTCATATTCTTATGGGAAAAATAGTCAATCAGACAATAATTCGATTTCTATTGATGGTTGTTTCAATTTGCTCAATGTGATTTCGAGCAAGGTAAATTCTTCTACCTTGGACATTCACATGAAAAACTTGTATCGTTTGGCATACTATAACAAAAGTAGAATTTGTTCTTACTCTTGTCCAAATCAATTGAATCTTTCTGGTACCCCATTGAATGAATCATTAGTAACTTTGCATCATATCATCCCAGAATTTCAAAAGAAAACTAAAGTACAAAAAATCCAATGTGTCATCTTAACAGATGGTGAAGCAAGTGCATTACCTAGGCATTCTAATTCAGGTGTGTTACCAATCGGAGACAATTGTTTCTTGAAGGACGATAAACTAAAAACAACATATAGGTTTCCAAAATATTCTTATTATGCAACGCATAGATTCAGTGATGTGCTTTTACGACATCTTAAAGATGTATATCCTCATGTCAATTTTATTGGAATTCGACTTCTTAGTGGTGGAGAAATAACAGGTTTTGTTCGTGGTCATTTAGAGAATAATAATTATTCTGATTCTTATAATAAAATTATGGAGGAATGGAAAAAGAACAAATCATGTATGCTTAAATGTACTGGATATGATTCGTATTTTGGGATATATTCTGGTGCCCTGAATAGTTCCAGCGATTTTAATGTTGAGGAATCATCATCTGTTACTGACATTAGAAATGCGTTTAAAAAATCATTACAATCTAAAAAAATGAATAAGAAGATTCTATCGCAATTTATAGATCTTATTGCGTAGACCAATTTTTAAACTGGCCCATCATGAGCACATAGTGTCTTTGGGCCTGTTATAATATATTTGTTCAACCTTCAGACCATGTACAAAAAAATGACAGAACAAAACATCATCTCCGATCTAATGGACATGTTTGGTGCCAATATCACTTCTGCTGATGTTCGTGCTTATTGTGCCATGAAAAATGTTTCTTATCCGACTGTGACTCGTCGTTTAGATGGATATAAAACTGGCCATGGTAAGTGGAATCTTGAAGTGACAACAGAAGCAGTCGCTGCAATTGAAAATTCGTATAATGCTCCTTCTGTGATTCCAGATACGGAAAAAGATCTAGTTCCAGAAAAAGATTCTGGATTTGTTTCTTTTGGTTGTTTTTCTGATGTTAAAAAAATTATCTCTTCTGGAATTTTTTATCCAGTTTTCATTACTGGTCTTTCTGGTAATGGAAAAACAATGTGTGTGGAGCAAGCTTGTGCACAATTGAAGCGTGAGTTGATTCGTTTTAATGTTACTGTAGAAACTGACTCCGATGATCTTATCGGTGGGTTTCGACTACAGAATGGTGACACAGTTTGGCATAATGGCCCAGTAGTAGAGGCGATGGAGCGAGGTGCCATTCTTCTTCTTGATGAATGCGATTTGGCATCGAATAAAATCATGGTTTTACAATCTGTTCTAGAAGGGAAATCACTATTTCTTAAAAAAATTGGTAAAGTCATCTACCCGAAACCAGGATTTAACATCATTGCAACTGCCAATACAAAAGGAAAAGGATCCGATGATGGGCGATTTATTGGCACTAATGTACTTAATGAAGCATTCCTAGAGAGGTTTAGTGTTACATTTGAGCAAAATTATCCTGCGAATTCTATTGAAATTAAAATTCTTACTAAGTTAGCAAAATCTATTGGACTCGAAGGAGAAGAAGAATTCATTAAAAAACTGGTAAGTTGGAGTGATACAATCCGCAAGACATTTTATGATGGCGGCATCGATGAATTGATTTCTACTCGTCGTTTGATTCATCTACTAAAGGCATATGCAATTTTCAAAAACAAAGCAAAAGCCATTAAACTATCAATTGCACGATTTGATGATGACACAAAATCTTCTTTCATTGAACTATATGATAAAATTGATGAAGAATTTAATAAAGATGAAGATCAGCAGATTGACAAATCAGAAGAAGCATGATATTATTGTAATTTGATATATTATTATGTTTGGGCCGGAAGACGAAAGAAATTTACAACATCAGTATAAATTTTCGGTAAATGCTGATGACACAATTAACCTTGAAAAGACAATTTTACTCATGAATGATCAAACTAATTCCAATGGATTTTGGAAATACAATGAAGACAAGATCCTAAAGCAATTAGAGCAATATATTTCTAGCACATATAGTCAACATTATGTTGACCGAACTGGTGGTGGGACGGAACAAACGCTAGACAAAATTAAGCACAATCGTCGTGAAGGATTTTGTGCAGGTAATGTGACTAAGTACATTGACCGTTATGATACGAAAGGAACTCCTCGTGCAGATCTTTTCAAAGTTCTACATTACACCATTCTCCTGATCAATCACCTAAATCTTATTGAAAACAAATGAATCTTTCCAGTGATACCCTGATTATTCTTAAAAATTTTGCTTCCATTAACCAATCTATTTTTGTTAAAGAAGGAAATGTACTGAAAACAATGTCGGTGATGAAGAATGTTCTTGCCGAGGCAACAGTACAAGAAGAGTTCCCAAAAAACTTCGCTATTTACGATCTGAATCAATTTCTGAACGGCATTGGATTACATGACAATCCAGAATTGGATTTTTCTAATGATTCATATCTTACGATCCGTGAAGGTAAGCGTAAAGTAAAATACTTTTTTGCTGATCCTTCTGTGATTGTTTCTCCGCCAGAAAAGGAAATTGTAGTTCCAAGTGATGATGTTCAATTTCAATTGGATCACTCTCAGCTAGAAAAACTACTTAAAGCATCGAATATCTATCAGCTTCCGGATTTGGCAGCGGTTGGCGAAAATGGTGTTATTAGTATGGTAGTTAGGGATAAAAAAAATGACACATCAAATGAATTTTCTATTATTGTTGGTGAAACCGAAAATGAGTTCACTATGAATTTCAAAGTAGAAAACATTAAAATTGTTCCAGGATCATATGATGTTACAATTTCTAAGCGACTCCTAGCTAGGTTTGATAGTAAATCGAGGAAACTTAAGTATCATATTGCACTTGAGCCTGATTCTGTTTTTAATGATTAATTGATTTTATTATGAACATCTTCGTGACATCTCCATGGCCAGCTGAGAGTGCTATTTGTCTTCCAGATAAACACATTGTCAAGATGCCTCTGGAATGCTGCCAAATGCTCTCTATTGTTGCTTCGGATAAATGGGGACATGGATATGGCCATCTTTTTAAAGCGGATGAGACTCCTTACAAAACAGACAAAGGAGCTTTCCGCAACCATCCCTGCACCAAGTGGGCAATGGAAAATACCCATAACGCTTATTGGTTGATTAAGCATGGACTTAACTTATGTGATGAATATACTTTGAGGTATAATAAAATCCACTCTTGTTATAAAACATTGGTTGATGCTTATTACCTTTTTCCTAAAGGAAAGATCACTGAAGTGAAATCATTTACTAGAGCGATGCCAGATGAGTATAAACTCGACAATAGCATTGATACCTTCACTGCTTACAAGATGTACATTGCATCCAAACCTTGGGCGAGGAACAATTATCTTCGTATGCCAGAGCGAAAACCCGACTGGATTTAACTAAAATTTGAATTGATTGATTATGAACCGTGATTTTATTTTTGTCGAAAAATATGCCCCACAAACAGTGGAGCAATGTATTCTGCCAGAGTCAATAAAAAAATTTTTTACTGAGACCAGAGATTCTGGTAAAGTTCCAAATATGATTCTTTCTGGTCCACCTGGGATTGGAAAGACTTCTACTATTAAAGCTTTAGCCAATGAATTAGACAGGGATTTTATGGTCATCAATGGATCTGATGAGAGATCTATTGATGTTATTCGGAACAAAGTCAAAAATTATGCTTCTACTTTGTCTCTTTCCAATACTGGTAAGAAGATACTACTAATTGATGAAGCTGACAATCTAACAAATGATGCACAGTTGGCATTACGAGCATCAATAGAAGAACTGCAGACAAATTGTACTTTTATTTTCACTTGTAATTATAAAAATAAATTAATTCCGCCACTACATTCTCGTACTGCCGTTATTGATTTTTCTATTCCACCAAAAGAAAAGCCAAAACTAGCAGCAGATTTTATGAAGAGGATTGTTGATATTCTCAGCAAAGAAAAAATTGAATACGAGACTGCAGCTATTGTTGGATTGATTAATAAATATTTTCCCGATTTCAGGCGAACTCTTAACGAGATACAGAGGTATTCTTCTGGAGGAAAAGTCGATTCTGGTATACTAGCAAATGTATATGAGGTAAAGATTTCAGGATTGGTAAAATTCTTAAAAGATAGGAATTTTACAGAAGTTCGTAAATGGGTTGTCCAAAATATGGATAATGACCCAAATATTGTTCTTAGAAAAGTATATGATTGTTTATATGATTCTGCTGTAGAATCAACTATACCAGCAGCAATTCTGGTCATTTCTAAGTATCAGTATAGAAGTGCTTTTGTTGCAGATAACGAAATAAATCTTCTTGCGTGTCTTACTGAAATTATGTGTGAAGTAGAATGGAAATAAAATACGAATTAAAAGATTGGTTGAATTCTATAAATTCAACAAAAGAAAACCTAATACTTAGTGATTCGGATAACATCAAATCGTATCCACCATATATTATCAATAGATGTCTTTCTGCACACATTGATACTATCTTGTTTGCAAATGAAATGAATATTAATTGCAGTCTTAATAAAGATATGCAATATTTGTTTTATCTAAATAGTATAAGAAAAAAGAAGAGATTTTCTTCTTGGATCACAAAGGATAAAATACAGAATTTAGAATACATAAAACAATATTATGGATATAATGATGAGAAAGCCTCTCAAATTTTGAAAATTCTGTCTGAAGATCAAATTAACTTTATTAAATCTAAACTTGATATTGGTGGAACGAGATGACTAGTATTAATGAACCTCAGGTAAAATGGACACCTGACATGATGGTTGAGATAATTTTATCTGAGCCTGATGACTTCCTTAAAGTAAGAGAAACTCTAACTAGAATTGGTGTTGCTTCAAGAAAAGAAAAAAAGCTATATCAATCTGTTCATATCTTACATAAACAAGGGAAATATTATTTGGTGAGTTTTAAAGAGCTTTTTGCCCTTGACGGCAAACACGCTAATCTGACAGTTAATGATGTTCAGCGTCGCAATCGCATCATTAAACTTCTATCTGACTGGGGATTAGTCACGGTAGTAAACCCAGATAAAGTTTCTGATATTGCACCATTAAATCAAATTAAAGTCCTTCCTTACAAAGAGAAGGATGATTGGATCCTTGAAGCAAAATACTCGATAGGATCTAAGAAAAAAGTAATGGAAACCGAATAAAATTGTGGGGAGTTCCGAACTTCCCTTTTTTTATGTTCTCTTATAAAATAGTAATGTCAAATGCTTCGGGTTTGACATTTACACTCGCTTTTAAAGGAGACCACAAATGAACGCATTAGTTCAATATAATACTGGAAATATTGAAAAATTTTTAAATGATGTTGAAAAATATTCTATTGGAATGGACGAATGGTTCCACAGGTTTGGCGCATTACATCAGACAGAATCAAACTACCCTCCATACAATGTCATTAAAGAAAGCAACACAGAATTTAGGTTAGAACTTGCTCTTGCCGGATTCAAGAAAAATCAAATTACGGTATATACAGAGAATAATAAATTATTCATTGAAGGCGAAAAGGAATTAGATTCCGGAAAAGAATATGTCCATCATGGCTTGGCACAAAGAGCATTCGCCAGATCTTGGACCATATCTGATGATGTTGAAGTTAAAGAAGTGACATTTGATGATGGACTTCTTTCTGTTAAATTAGTAAAGATAGTACCGGAGCACCAAAAGAAAAAAGTTTGGTTCTAAATAGTAATTGAATATCGTCGGCGCAAAGGGGGGGACTGGCAAAATCCAGTTGACTCCCCCATTTTTTTGTGCTATAATAGGGCTTCTTGAGGGAGAACCATGGAAGAGGCAACTATTGAGTCCAGTGAATTTATAAAATTATTAGTCTTAGAAAATGGACAAAGATTGATAGCTAAAATCGAAGAAGTGGTAGCAGACATAGGAGAACCAAATTGTAAACTTTCTGATCCATATTTAATTGTTACTGATAAACTTTTGGAAACAATTACGCTGAGACCATGGTTAATGGAAGTAACAGAACAAAAAGTATTTTTGATGAGTTCAGATAAGATACTTACAATCATTGATCCTAAAACTTCAATTCTCGATAAGTACAAAACTCTAATTAGAAACTGATGCGTTGGTACACAAATGTCAAACAGCTTGGAAACAAGATATATGTTAGAGGATATGAGGACGGAGAAAAATTTACTCAAACTATAGATTATCGTCCTACTTTTTATGTCTCATCTAATGTAAAAGCAGAATATACAACACTAGATGGGAAATATGTAAAGCCAATACAACCAGGAACAATCAAAGAGTCCAGAGAATATATTGATAAGTATAAAGATGTAGAAGGTTTTAAAATTTATGGGAATGAGACTCCGATTTATCAGTATATTTCCGATAATTATTCAGAAGAACAAATCGATTACGATATCTCTAAAATTTCTATTTGGGCAATAGATATTGAGGTTTCATCCGAAAACGGATTTCCTGACCCAAAAACTTGCGACGAAGAAATTTTACTGATTACAATTCAAGACTATGTATCAAAAAAGATCTATACTTGGGGGACAAGGAAATTTGGAAAAAAATTAGAAAATCATAAGTATTTTTATTGTGTAGATGAAACGGCTTTGATTTATTCTTTTCTTGATTTTTGGCAAAATAATACACCAGAGATTGTTACTGGTTGGAATTGTCTATACTATGACTTTGCTTACATCATTGGTAGGATGTATAGATTGATAGGAGAAAAGGAGACGAGAAAGTTGTCTCCTTATAATTGGATTTCCGATAAGCAAGTTGAAGTTAGAATAGGCGAAAAACAAACAATCTATGATATTTTTGGAGTATCTATTATAGATTATTTCGATCTATATAAAAAATATTCATTTAAAAAACCTGAAAACTTTAGACTAGATACAATTGCATTTAATGAGCTGGGTCAAAATAAATTAGATCACAGCCAATATGAAACTTTTAAAGATTTTTATGATAGTGATTGGGACACATTTGTAGAGTATAATGTCATTGATACCGAACTGGTCAATAAACTAGAAGACAAACTTCATATGGTCGAATTGGCAATTATGCTTGCATACGACTCTAAAACTAATTTTGAAGATGTTTTCTATCAAGTTAGAATGTGGGACACAATCATTTACAATTACCTTCGTCGTAAAAATATTGTGATTCCACTCAAAGGCGAGGGGAAAGAGAAATCAGACAAATTTGTTGGTGCATTTGTAAAAGAGCCGATTCCTGGTTCTTATGATTATGTTGTAAGTATGGACTTAACTTCTCTGTATCCTCATATTATGATGGGATTGAATATAAGTCCAGACACATTAGTTGAGAAACGATTTTCTAATATATCAATTGATTCTATTTTGAATAAAACTGCACAGATACCAACAGATTATCAGTATTCAGTTTGTCCAAATGGATCAATGTATAAAAAAGATAAAATGGGATTTCTTCCTGAACTTCTTGATAAGATGTTTCAGAAAAGAAAGCTATACAAAGACAAGATGAAAGAGTTGAAGAAAGAGTACGAAAAAACTCACGAAACAAAACTCAAAAAGCAAATTTCGATGTATAGTGTAAAAGAACAATCAATTAAAGTTTGTTTGAATTCTTGTTATGGTGCAACTGGGAATCCATATTTTAGGTTTTATGATCTGAGAAACGCAGAGGCAGTAACTTACACTGGACAGCTAGCAATTCGTTGGATTGAAATGAAATTCAACCAGTATCTTAACAAAATTTTGAAAACTGAAGATACTGATTATGTTGTGTATTGCGACACTGATTCTGCGTTTTTGAACATGAAGCCATTAGTGGACATGATTTATAAAAACAAAAATCCATCCAAATTGGAAATTATTGATTTTCTGGATCAAATTTTCTCTACGAAAATTCAAGAATATGTTGATTGTTCTTATAAAGAACTAGCAGAATATCTGAATGCATATGCACATAAATTGCATATGAAACGAGAAAAGATAACTGATCGAGCAGTTTTTATTTCTAAAAAAAGATACATTGCTAATGTTTGGGACAATGAGGGAGTAAGATATTCAGAGCCAGAACTGGCTATGACTGGAATCGAAGCTATTAGATCTTCTACTCCTGCTTTCTGTCGAGATAGGATTAAAAAAGCAATTAAGCTTATTATGACATCAACGGAAGATGAATTGATCGATTTCATTTCAACTGCAAGAAGAGATTTTTTCGAATTGACTCCGGAAGAAGTTTCTTTTCCCAAGTCAGTAAATGAATTGACAAAATTTAAATCTAATTTGACAATGTATGTCAAGTCTACGCCAATTCATGTTAGAGGATCAATTCTCTATAATCATTACATCAAAGAATATAAGTTACAGAAAAAATATTCAATGATTAAAAATGGAGAAAAAATTAAGTTTTGTTATCTCAAATTACCAAATCCAATTCACGAAAATGTAATTGCTTTTATTCAAACTTTGCCTCCAGAGTTTGAACTAAAAAAATATGTAGATTATGAAATGCAGTTTGAAAAAACCTTTCTCAAACCATTAAGAGCGATTCTAGATATTATTGGGTGGAATATTGAGAAAAAAACAACACTTGATTCTTTTTTTGTTTAGTGGTATATTGAAATTATTAAGGAGAAACTTATGGATTTTTTAAAGGACATCGTAAAAGAAATTGGTGGTGAGTATACGCAACTCGCTTCTGATATTGATGAAACTGAGACTTATGTTGACACAGGTTCGTACATTTTTAATGCACTGGTTTCAGGTAGCATATTTGGTGGTGTATCTGGGAACAAGATTACTGCTATTGCTGGAGAGTCTAGTACTGGAAAAACTTTCTTCTCGCTCGCCGTTGTTAAGAATTTTCTTGATACTCATCCCAATGGTTACTGTCTCTACTTTGATACTGAAGCTGCTATCACTAAATCTCTTCTAGAATCTCGTGGAATTGATACTTCTCGTCTTGTGGTTGTCAATGTTGTTACTGTTGAAGAGTTTCGTGGAACGGCGCTCAAGGCAGTAGATATGTATATGAAAAAACCTGAAGGCGAACGCAATCCTTGTATGTTTGTGCTAGACTCTTTGGGAATGCTTTCCACAAGTAAGGAGATTAATGATGCACTGAATGATAAGGAAGTTCGGGACATGACCAAATCTCAATTAATTAAAGGAGCATTTCGTATGCTTACATTGAAACTTGGACAAGCAAAAATTCCAATGATTGTTACTAATCATACTTATGATGTCATCGGTGCTTATGTTCCTACTAAGGAGATGGGTGGTGGTAGTGGTCTTAAGTACGCCGCTTCTACTATCGTATATCTCAGTAAGAAAAAAGAAAAAGATGGAACAGAAATTGTTGGAAATATTATCAAAGCAAAAACTGCCAAGTCTCGTCTAAGTAAAGAAAACAAAGATGTGGAGGTTCGTTTGTTTTATGATGAGCGTGGTTTGGATCGATACTATGGGCTTCTTGAACTTGGAGAACTTGGCGGACTTTGGGAAAATAAAGCTGGTCGATATGAAATCAATGGAAAGAAAATATATGGTAAGCAAATATTAGCAAATCCAGAAGAACATTTCACTGATGAAATAATGCAAAAGCTTGATGAAATTGCAAAGTCACAATTTAGTTATGGTAATTAATGGAAAAAATTGAGCTTTTAATTTTAAGAAATCTAATTTACAACGAAGACTACATTAGGAAAGTACTTCCTTTTTTACGGAAGGATTATTTTCAAGATTATAATCTAAAAATTATTTTTGATGAGATATACTCTTTCATTAATGAATACAATAAACCAGCTACTAAGGAAGCATTATTAATTGAGGTGGACAAAAGAACGGATCTAAATGAAACTTTTTATAAAGAGATAGTATCAATTGTAGATTCTTTTGATAATTCTCCAGCAGAACTTCAGTGGTTGATTGACACTACTGAAAAATGGTGCAGAGATAGGGCAATTTATCTTGCACTTATGGAGTCTATTCAAATTGCTGACGGTAAAAATGAAGATAAAAACAGAGATTCCATACCATCAATTTTATCAGATGCATTATCAGTAAGTTTTGATAATCATGTTGGTCATGATTACCTTCAAGATTATGATCAACGCTATGAGTATTATAATAGAAAGGAGAATAAACTTGAATTTGATCTGGATTACTTTAACAAAATTACGAATGGTGGGCTCTCTCCTAAAACTCTTAACATCGCACTTGCTGGTACAAATGTCGGCAAATCTTTATTCATGTGCCATGTGGCTGGCTCCTACTTGCTCCAAGGACGGAATGTACTATACATTACGCTTGAAATGGCAGAGGAAAAAATTGCTGAGCGAATTGATGCAAATCAAATGAATGTAAACATTAAAGATATTAAAGATCTAACTAAATCTACATTTGAAAGCAAAATTAATAACATTTCAAAGAAGACTCAGGGATCTTTGATTATTAAAGAGTATCCGACTGCATCTGCTCATGCTGGACACTTTAAAGCACTATTAAATGAGCTAGCACTTAAAAAATCATTTAAACCTGATGTGATTTTTATTGATTATTTGAACATATGCTCATCTAGTAGGTACAAAGGAAATATTTCTGTGAACTCATACTCATATGTAAAATCTATTGCAGAAGAACTTAGGGGTCTTGCGGTAGAATTTAATGTTCCAATTATGAGTGCCACACAAACTACTAGATCTGGATTTGCTTCCTCTGATCCAGAATTGACTGATACCTCTGAGTCTTTTGGTCTTCCAGCGACTGCCGATTTTCTTTTTGCTTTGATATCAACTGATGAATTAGAGCAATTAAATCAAATTTTGGTCAAGCAACTAAAAAATAGGTACAGTGACAAATCGACATATAAAAAATTTGTCATTGGTATTGATAGGTCAAAAATGCGTCTTTATGATGTTGATCAATCAGCACAAAAGGACATACTTGACTCCGGACAGGAAGAAGAGTATAATGACGAGGAACACCAATCTGATTTCAAACAAAAATTTAGGAGCTTTACTTTCTGATGAAAAATGATCAAAAAATTGATAACGACAAGTACATTGATTTTGTTCGCCAAACTACGAGTTCTGCTAGTTCTGACTTTTCTTCTCTTCTTTCTAGGTTATCAGAGTTGGAAGCACAAGATGCCGATATCCCTCGTCTTATGACTGCTGCTTATGGACTGAGTGCAGAAGCAGGTGAATTTACTGAAGTGGTAAAGAAAATTTTTCTACAAGGAAAACCATATAACGAAGAAAATGTTTTTCATATGAAACGAGAATTAGGAGACCTTTGTTGGTATCTTGCTCAAGCATGTATGGCACTTGATACTACATTTGATGAGATTCTTCAAATGAATTACGAAAAGTTGAGTGCTCGTTATCCGGAAGGAACATTTGATGTATATCGTTCTGAAAATCGAAAAGATGGGGATGTTTGAATGGCAAAACAAAAACAACTAACATTAAAAATTGATGTAAAGACAGGACTAGAACTACTTCAAGTTTTAGATATGTCAACTGCGGGATATAGTAAAGAATTTGTTCCAGAACGAATTGAAAGACTTCGATCTCTCTTAGTACAATTAGATCAAGAATTGGAAAAAATTATTGTTTGATTTAAACCTCCTTCGGGAGGTTTTTTTATAAATAGTAAAAAAGTTCTAATATTAAAATAATGGAATTATACATAGCTGAATACCTAGTAGAAAATAGATTTGCTGATGATATAGTATCGGCACTAAAAATATTAAAGGTAGTTAGTGATGATTGGTATGGTGAACTTATAAACGAAGTATTAACTCCGGAAGAAAGAGCCGCAAAAAGAGCAGCATCACAAGAAAGAAGAAGGATGTTGGGAATATCGCAAACTGATGTAGATCAATCAGCTGCAATCAGAGCAGGGATAAGAAGTAGAGGAGCTTCATCTTCTGGAGGTAGAGTACAATCTAGAACTATGAATTTATCTACTCCAGGACAAGGAAGGGAAACTACAGCGCAACAAAGAACTGGGCAACAAGCAGATGCTATTTTGAGAAGGAATAGATCAACAGGAGCAGGTAGAGAAGCAGAAGCAAAAAGACCAACTGCCTCTCCAACATTTGTTGGTCCAGGTGGAAGACAGCCATTAGCTTCACAAGGAAAGCCATTAACTTATGATATTCTCAGAAAAGGCGATCAAATAAAACCAGGAAAACCTGTAATTCAAACTGCAGATGACCCAAATAGGGCAGTTGCTCCCGGAACTAGATCCACAAGAAGAAGATCTACGAGATATAGTGATGATAGTAATCCACCAAGAGGTTGATTATATACAAAATAAATAAGTAAGGAATTCCACACAAGAATGAAAAAGTTTTCGCAATTTATATTAGAATTTCGAGGATCCAGAGCATCAGAAAAGGCATATCGCCTTGGCCTGACTTCTGATGGACATGGGAACTGGGTGGACAGAAGTGGAAAGGTAATAGCACAAACAGTTGGTGGTGATTTGGAGATGATTCGTAAAAAGAGTCCATCCCCAGAAAAACCAGAGCCAGAACCAAAAGGACCAAGAACTGCAGAAAGAGCTATAGCACCACCTCCTTCACCAAAGGAAAGATTAGGAATAAAGCCACCAAAACAAGAACCAGCACCACCTGAAATAGATAAAGAAGTTCCTTTAACTGTAGTTTTTGGTAGATTTAATCCACCAACAATTGGTCACGAAAAGCTCATCAAAAAAGCAAAAGAAATTGCTGCCGGTGGCGATTTTAAGATCTATCCTTCAAGAACACAAGATACAAAAAAGAATCCATTAGATCCAGCATCTAAAGTTAAGTACATGAAAAAGATGTTTCCTGATTTCACGGAAAACATTGTTAATGATGACAAAATGAAAACAATATTTGATGTTTTAATTGCCGCAAACGAAGATGGATATAAAAAAGTCAATATTGTTGTTGGATCAGAAAGACTACCAGAATTTGAAAGATTGGCAGGCCAATATAATGGGCAGATATATTCTTTTGATGAGATTAATGTAGTTCCTGCTGGTCCGAGAGATCCAGATGCCGATGGAGTCTCTGGTATGTCGGCATCCAAACTCAGAAAAGCCGCAGTTGACGACAATTTCCAGTCATTTAAAACTGGAGTACCAAAAAGAATGAAAGATAAAGACTCTCAGGCAATGTTTTTTGCTGTCCAGAGAACTATGCTCGGAAAGAAAGCACCAAAAGAAGTACAAGAAGTCTGGGAATATGCACCAAAATTAGATTTATTGGGATTGAGAGAACAATACTACCAAGAAAAAATATTTAATGTTGGTGATATAGTAGAAAATTTAAATACTGGTTTAGTTGGTAAAGTGACTCGTCGTGGTCCTAACTATTTGATTTGCGTAACTGAAGATGGAATTATGTTTAAGTCTTGGATAAAAGATTTAACAGAGTGGACTAATATTTCCGGAGTTCCTGCCGATCAAAGACTGGTAGGAACCGATCCATATAGAGAATATACAATGCGTATGAGCGATACTAAAAAAATTAAAAATTTTATTAAAAAATATAGAAAGAGTTTAAACAATAAATAACTGTATAGGTTTTAAGAATTTATACAAATGTCTGAACGTATTGTAGAAAGTCTAAATGAAATGAAGCAGATTTACTTGGAATCTGTTTCTGGTCTTGTGGTCTCAGAAAGGGATGAATATCTTCAGTATATTGAAGAAAAGAATAAGAAGATGAAGAATGACGATGAAGATGAGAAAGATAATGATGATGACGATGGTGATGAAGCAGACGCTGATTATGATGAAGATGGCAAAGTAGAAAGTGGAGAAGACGAATTTCTTGGATCAAGGCATAATGCAATACAAAGAGCTATGGGACGCACCCCAGACGGAGATCCACCAAAAAGAAAAAAGAAAAAAATGGATGAATCATATTCTGATTGGAGGTATGATTTATATGAAAAAGTAGGAGATGTCGAGTCAGATATCGAAGATGCAAAGCAGAGACAAATCAAAGAGCGTTCTGGTATTGCCAATAAAGTAGATATTAACCCTAATGTTAATATAGGCGAAAGTGTAGAGTTGACTGAAGAATATGTTGATGAAATTATCGACATTGCCACCGAGTATTTTTATGAGCAGGGTTTGAATGAAGAGGGACTTCAGATGGTAATTCAAGATCTCGGAGTGGATAAATTTATTGAATATGTCTTCTGTGTCTCGGAAGATCTTATTTTGACCGAAGCAAGAGCAGCTAAGAAAAGAAAGGGCGGAAAATCTTATGAAGAAATAAAAGCAG
>Ga0105102_10000051_pt1 | contig 26113 bp, 34 predicted proteins | sample PPLLaktember2015_FD_87032 | JGI IMG/M metagenome (GOLD analysis project Ga0105102, IMG submission 87032) | Freshwater sediment microbial communities from Prairie Pothole Lake near Jamestown, North Dakota, USA - PPLs Lake P7 Core (6) Depth... | ecosystem: Environmental > Aquatic > Freshwater >...
ACCTTATTGGTTCTCGGGTACTTCTTAAACTGTGGTGATGATGTGAACTCTTTCAGTTCATCTTTACTGCCCACAATACTGTACACATGAAATACTTTACCTTTTCCTGGTCCTTCTTTCACTTGCACATAATTTGATTCATAAATTGCTTTCATAGCTGTAGTTGTTTATTGGTTTATAAAATTGTTATCAAAATAAGTTAAGGGTTAGAAAAAAGAGGGTTTTTAAAAAAACTTGGAAGGCAGTACTCCTTTATACAGTATGCATCTTGTATAAAGTCCTTACCTATTAAAAACCAAGTTTTTATTTTGCTGGATGACTAATCCTTGTTTGGGTCTTATACACCAAAGTCATAAGGTGATGCCCTATAGTTGGGTTACATCATATGTATTACATATATAGTATCATCATTAGTTCAGATACAATTGTAATACAAATTCAGTAAAGGGTTAGAAGAAAGAGGGAATACTAAAAACAAAAAAGGCCGAAGCCTTTTATGGTTGCATTTGTCCTACTTTGGATGCACAATTTTCCCAACTACTTAATTGGGTCCATGATCTTGCAGTTTCTGTTTCATTTGGAAATGTTAAAGTAATATACTTACCATTTCTACTGACCACATGCTCTTCATAGTTCTCTACTGTGATACTGTCTTCATCAGCATCTTTGTTTACATATATCTGTTTCTTCTTTACAGTATTATATGTATAGGTTACATCTTTAGTCCATTTGTTGTACATTAGAAATGTACATAGTTTGTTATCTAGTACAGACTGCTCACTGATAGTAGGCTCTGTATAGACGCCTAATATTATCTCTGCAGCAACATCTGTATTCGGTGTATTACCTAGTATCTCTATTATTGCAGGAACTTGTTCTGCATTGAACTTAGTACTCAATGCAATTTCTAATACTGTTTTCATATACATATATATTTAATTGGTTTATAATTATTTTGAGTTTAGTTAAGGGTTAGAAAGAAGAGGGAATAGGAAAACTAAACAGAGCTATTGCTCTGCTTGTTTCTCTATCTTTTCTCTTAATGCAGCTAGTGCATCAAATGCACCAATATCATAAGGATCTGGTATAACATCTGCCTCTAGGTCTTTACCTATTCTCTCATAGATAGCATCAATAGATTCCTGTATCATCTTTAGTATTCTATTATCCATAACTGTAAGTTTTATTTGTATTCAGTTAAGGGTTAGAGAAAACTATACTGTAATAATCTACAGGAATCACTCACTGAAAAAAAAAGTATATGGCTATATGCCATATACTTTGCCAATGGCCCACTCAGTGCGGCCATTGTATACCTTTGTGAAGAGGTCAACAGTGTAAACGTTGCCCTCTTGCAAGCCTATTTTTGCACAATAGGCCTTGCCAAAGGTATGCCAGGTTTTGTTGATTATATCAAAACCGGCATAACACCAATCAAACTTGCTTTTGCAAAGTTTTATTTGTGTTGTCTTGAAATCTGGAACGGTAGTGGAAGTTTTCATAGTCTAAATATTTAATTTAGATTCAGTTCAGGGTTAGCCAGACAGACACACTACAACACTTTTTCTCCGAAGGAAAAAAGTTTGGTGTGGTTGGCTGAAATGAAGTGCCCTGCCAGCAAAGATAGGGGGTACCCCTAGCTGCAGCTTGGGCCGGGGTGCTTTCATTGGGGCTCCATCTCCATCTCTTATATACGGTGGTAGTAAGGCCGGGGGGTAGTAACCTTGGTTAAGTGTACCCGGAGTCTGAGGTAGGGGAGAAAATTATTATAAAAAATTTTTTGTATATCCGGAAATAGTGCTACATTTGTTGTGCTACTTTTTATATATTCTCCAATAATTATTTATTGAAACTAACCCTAGTTAAAACCTAGGGTTTTTTTTATGGAGTTTAGTTATGGTTACAAAAATATTTTTATATTTGTTGTACCAACAAACTGTATATGAAAAGTATTATTAATGAGTCTAAGACTATTTTGTCTATTGTCTCTAAATCAGATGGAGAAATAGAGATTCAGATGGCACAAGTATCTGAGGAATCCAAACCAACTTTGATAGGTATACTGGAACAGTTAAAGTTTCAATTGTTGTCACAGGATGAAGAACCTGTACTTCCTATATTATTAACTGATAAAAGATTTCTAGCATAATGGTAAAGAGATATGTAAAAAAACCTATTGAGGTTTACGCAGTTAAATGGAATGGAGATAATAGATCTGAGATCTTTGAGTTTGTTGGTGACTATGCTAGCTTTGTTGTGTCTAAAGATTCAGCAAATGTGCAATTGGTTATAGATACTTTGGAAGGGCCTATGAGATCTAGTGTAGGAGATTATGTTATTAAAGGAATTAAAGGTGAGTTCTATGCATGTAAACCGGATGTGTTCATGTTGACTTATGATAGTGTAATAAAATAAATTAAATATATGGAAACAGAAACTAAAGGAATGGAAATGGAACTGAATGAAACTAAGATAAAGTCATTTGGTGAGATATTAGCAGAGACTGAGTTCAGTAATGCTAATGATGATACAGTAAGTAAAGTAAGGAGAATGATTGCTGAGATTGCTAACATACTTAAGGATGATTATAATACAGCTTATAAATCTCCAGTAAAGAGTTTGTTATTTGATCATGCAATAGGAGAATTAGTTGGTGCTCAAACAGCAGTAGAAAAAGTAATTAATTTTAATAAATAAATATCATGGAAAAATTATTTGGAAAAAGGGTGTTGATAAACATACCAGAAATGAAAGAATCAACTATTCAGTTGAATGATTCTGACAAAGAATTACTACAGAAAGAAGCTATTAAGAAATGGTCTCAGTTAGAAGTATTTGCTGTTGGTGATGAAGTAGAGAAAGTACAAGTTGGTGACAAGGTATATGTACAAGGTTACGGATTAGAAGGTGCAGAGAAAGTTGAAATTGATGGCGCAATGAAATTGATGGTAAAAGAATTTGATATTGCTTTTAAATATTAATAACTATGTCACCGCAGGAAGAATATATATATGAGACTATGGGAAGTGCAACAAGAGAATGGCATGAGGAAGAACTTAGATATCAATCTCCTCTTAAAGTAGAAGCTGAAGAGTTGTTTTGTAAGAAGCATAGTGCTGTTAGACCTGCTCATTATGGTGGGAAAGATAATATATATGAAGTCTTTAATGTATTAGAAGCTTGGGAATTAGATAAAGATTTCTATCTAGGTAATGTTATTAAGTATGTAGCTAGAGCTGGAAAGAAAAATAAATCTAAAGAAAAGGAGGATTTACAAAAAGCTTTAGTATATTTGCAAAGAAGAATTGATTCTTTATAGTCTGCGTGTTTTAAATGGTTAATTGGGAATCCCTGGAACTTTTGTTCTGGGGATTTTTTTTATTCATGAAATTTTTGTATATTATAGTATATAAAAACTACATATTAAAATGGATATACTTAATTTTATTTCTTGGCTTAAAAATGGTAAAAGGTTTGTAACCTCAGTAGATCCTACTAAAGCTTTATTACCTGTAGGACAAAAAGATGGCAGAAGAGATGATGACTATCTTGCTGGTGCAATGACATTAACTAATGCAGTACAATCAGGTAATGTTGGTAATACTAAACATTATGAGTTAGATATTACAGCTACTCCTGTTGTAACAGTAGATACTCCTCGTGGTATTATTGATATCCTTGGTATGGGCTCATCTGTTCCTTTAACTCCTGATCCAGCTTATGCTAATTCAGTATCTTTTATTATTAATAATCCAGATCTAGATCTTACCGTAGGTAATAAAGATAACATATATGTACAATACTCTGTATATTACAGCAATACTATAACTGATAATGCTATTCCATATTTAATTGCGACAGGAGTTTCAGCTGGATTAGGGTTTAATCTTTATAATGCTAATCCTACATTAGCTGGTGCTAATAACTGGAATGGTGAGTTGTATGTATACTATGAATTATACACAATTAATTAATAAATAAATAAAAAATAACATGGCATTTAAAGGACAATTTACATATGGTATACCAGTAACAGCAATCAACATAGTTGATGTACTACCTGATAATGCAGTTATACCAGCTTCAGTAGTAGATAGTAAAAAAGGTAATGTATTAGGTATCACTGTTGGAGATTTTAAATCTTCTATAGTACCTTCATTTAATAACTGTAATATACCTTATGGTACAGATGCTTTATTTAGCATTACTACGGGTACTAATAATGTTGCTATTGGTTGTGAAAGCATGTATTATACAAATGCTGGAAGTAACAATACAGCAGTAGGAATGCAAGCTTTATTTACTAATAGAAGTTCTAATAACACTGCAATTGGAGCAACTGCATTATATAACAATTATAATGGTACTTCTAATAGTGCTGTTGGATTAAATGCATTACGATTTAATACTAATGGTTATAACAATGTTGCTGTAGGCGCAAATTCATTACGAGATAATACAACTGGTAATTTAAATACTGGATTAGGTCAAGATGCTTTACAGTATCAAACTACAGGAGAATTCAATGTAGGTATTGGTGTAAATTCTGGTGTAAAGTTAACAACTGGTAGTTATAATATTGGAATTGGTTATAGAAGTTTTGAAGGAAGTACTGATTTAACTGGACAAAATAATATTGCAGTTGGTGGGAATTCTGGAGAAAATGCTGGTGTAGCAACTTTTAGTATTGCAATTGGTGCTACTACAAAAATTAATGGTTATTCAAACTCTTTAATTTTAGGACACGGTGCTACTGCTACAGCTAGTAATCAATTTGTAGTAGGCAGTTCTAGTTATAATGCAGGATCTGTAACTACAGAAGTTAACAGTTCTACTCAAGTATGGAATGTTATAATTAATGGTGTAGCAAGAAAAATATTACTAGCATAAACTAAAAAACAAAAAACAAAATGGATATCTTAAATTTTATTTCATGGATTAAAGGAAGCAGAGTTGTAACAACTGTTGATGCTTCTAGAACACTATTACCTGTAGGACTTAAAGATCCTAAAAGAGATGATGGTTATTTGGCTGGTGCTATATCAGTAGCTGATTTTGCAAGTGCTATTGTTCCAACATTTACAAATTGTAATATTGCATTTGGTGAAAATGCATTAAGTAATATATCTTCAGGCACTGGAACTTCAAATATTGCTATAGGATGTAATTCTATGGCAAATACAACTAGTAATCCATTTGCAAATATTGCAATAGGTGAAGATACATTAAAAAATACAGCTAACCTTTATAATATTGCTATAGGTTATGGATCACAGAAGAATAATGTTAATGGGCAAGCTTGCATTGGTATTGGTATTGATACATTAAAAGAAACTGAAAATGGACCAAATATAGCTATTGGAAACTATGCTTTACAAAGAAATACAATTGGATTTAGAAATGTTGCAGTTGGATCTGAGTCATTAACATTTAATACTACAGGTGAATTTAATACAGCATTTGGTGTTCAATCATTAAGACAAAATACAACAGGAAACGCAAATACAGCTATTGGTGATAGTTCATTAAACTTTAATGATGGTGGAGTTTTTAATGTTGCTGTAGGTTATGAGTCTTTATATTCTAATACTAGTGGGCAGTTTAATACTGCTACAGGTTATAATTCTTTGCGCGGTAACACTACTGGGTTTTTTAATACTGCTGTAGGTAATTTTGCCTTGTATAACAATACAATTTCTACTAGAAATACAGCAGTTGGTGGATATTCTTTAGATGATAACACTACTGGAATAGGAAACTCTGCATTAGGTTATGAAACGGAGTCTGGAAACTTTAGTAATTCTGTTATACTTGGAAGAAGTGCAACAGCTACAGCATCAAATCAATTTGTTGTAGGTTCTACAACTTACAATGCTGGTGCAATTGCTACTGAAGCATTAACTCTTACAACATCTTGGAAAGTAAAAATCAATGGTGTTGATTATAAAATTCCATTACAACTAGCTTAATAAATATATTAACTTTATAAAAACTAAAAACAATGAGTACTCCAGAAATTAAAGAACCTGCTATTACAGCAGAACAAGCAGCAAAATCAGTATCTGCCGCTTATGATAGTGTTAACCTTATAGTTGAATTAAAAGCTAAAGAAAGTTTAACAGAAGAAGAAGTAGACAGACTAGAAAGAAACAAAAAACATATTGAGATTATGTTAGGTAAAGAATGGTTTGCTAAAGCTTTAACTGCAAAACAAAAAGCTGAATTAGTAGCTATCAATGCATAATTTGTATTTATAAATTTTATATATTTACAGTGTAAATTTAAAAAATTTAAAACATGAAAACAGAAGATGCAATCAAAGTAATTGAACAAGCTTTAAATGTAGCTACTAAAGAAGGTGTTTATAGTTTGGCTGATGCTAATCAAATACTAGCAGCACTACAAGCTTTACATTCTTTGGTACAAGAAAGTAATCCTACTATAATATCTGCTGAGTAGTAGTATTAAAGATGTTGCAAATACCCTGGAAATCTTCCGGGGTTTTTTGTTTATATGAAGTTTTTTTACTATATTACTATATAATCTATATTAAAATAATTATATTATGTCAATAGGAAATTTAAAAGATAGTGGTAATCAGGGTAATAACTATCCTTGGCAATTTAAAGTATTGTTAGGTTTAGATAAAATATTCTCTGCTTTGAGTGGAAGTACTACATCATATCTAGCACCTCAAGAAAGAACTCCTGTTATAAGTAGAGTATCAACTTCAGGAACAGTTCCTAGTGGTGTATATAGTATATCATTTGCTAATGTTGGTTCAGCTAATGGAACAGTTGGAGGTGCTACTTTTAAACCAGGAGAAACAATCAACTTTGATGCAGGTGTATTGAACAATACATTAAGTACATCATTTAGTTATGATGCAACTGGTACTGACTTTTTAATAATATATATACAATAATGAGTACAATTATAGGAATCTCAGGAGGAATAACGGATCTTATAGCAGAGTATCCGATGTCTGTTGATGCTTTTGGCAGAGATAGAGTTAGTATTCCTTATACTATTGGTGACTATAAACATATATATGGATTAAATATAAATTTTCTAGATAAGATAAGTAATGGTGGTGCAGTATCTTTTTTACCAGATCAATCCAGTGCTTTATTATCTACAACATCAAATCCATTAAGTAGTGCAATTCATCAAACAAAAATTTATCATAATTATGTACCTGGTAAAAGCCAATTAATATTTTCAACAATCTGCTTTAAATCAGCAGTTGTTAATGTAACAAAAAGAACTGGTTATTTTGATGATAATGACGGTATCTTTTTTGAGCAAGTTGGAGATGGTACACTATCATTTAATTTAAGAACTAACACAAGTGGGTCTCCTATTGGTACTAGAGTAGTTCAATCTAATTGGAATGTAGATAAGTGTAATGGAACAGGACCTTCAGGTTATAACCTTGATATAACTAAAACTCAATTTTTCTTTATTGATTTTACATGGTTAGGATTAGGAAAAGTAAGATGTGGATTTTTAGTTAACGGTACATACATTATTGCTCATGAGTTTAGAACATCAAATACTATTGATGTACCCTACATGGCTAATCCAAATTTACCTGTAAGATGTGAAATATTTAACACAGGAGCAACAACAGGTGGTTCTTTTAATCAGATTTGTTCTACTGTTATTAGTGAAGGCGGAGATGCTGATGCTGGTCAAGATTGGTCAACAGTAAATGAAACACTAAGAACAGTTGCTGCAGGTGCAACTATTCCTTTGATTGCAATCAGATTATCAAATACCTTTCAAACATATCCAAATAGATTAGTTGTAAAATTACAAGAATTTAGTTTATATTCATTAAAAGAACCTTTAGTATATAAAGTAATTAAACTTCCAAATCAATCTTATTTAACAGGATCAACATGGAATCCTGTTGATGCAAGATCTGGTGTTAGTGTAAATATTACAGCAACTGCATATACTGATGGTTTAGTATTTGCTACAGGTTATGTATCTGCTGCTGTTGGTAATAGAGGTAGTGTAAATTCTGATCCTAGTGCATCAGATGCAAGACAAAATTATATTGTTCAAAATTATGATTCTAGTGATTCAGAAATTTATATCATTGCTGTAACTAATCTTGGAACAACAAGTACTACAGCAGGAGCATCAATGCAATGGAGAGAAATATATTAATAATTAAACTATGAGCACAAGAATTTCAATTGCGGGGTCTATTTCAAAAGAGAAAAGACATGATGGTACCCAGCTTCCAATTGATTACCTAGGTCTAGCAAACTTTGGCACTCCTGATTCTTCGCCATTTTGGACATGTACTCAATTGGTAATAAATCAAGATGGTACAATACTTAGTAGTAAAACTGCTACAGGAGCTTGGGATCAGAGATATACTTTAATTTATGTATAACAATTAAAACTTAAATAAAATGATAGATTATAAATATGCTTTTGTTTGTAATGAGATAACTAATAATTTATATGCATTAGTAATGTCTTGCTGGTATATAGATGAAGAAGGTAATAGAGTAGATGTTAAGTCTGAAACAAAATTAAATTTAACCTTACAAGAATGTTTTGACCTAGCTCAAGCATTTGTAATACCTGAATAATTATGGCAACAAGATTTGCAGTTTCACCAACAGCTTGGAATACTCCTTCTACTTGGGATAATGGTGCAGTACCTTTGGCAGGAGATACAGTTTACCCTAATGGATATACAGTTACTATTGATACTGATATAAGTGTTGCTTCATTGAATAATAATATTAGTGCTGTTTACTTGCCTAATATGGCTATTCCTCCTATGACAAGTAATACTCAGCCTGATGGAGTAGCAAATGCAAATGCTGGAAACTCGGCAAATGCTTGGGTAGCATTTGACCAAAATTCTGCTACTGCTTGGGCAAGTTTAACTGTTAATAGTGGTTGGGTTAGTTATCAATTTCCAACACAAAAAATTATCAAAAGTTATAGGTGGGTATCTAATGTAAATTCATATCCTGACAATTATACATTTCAAGGAAGTAACGATGGAACTACTTGGATAACTTTAGATACAGTTACAGGAAGTGGAGCAAGTTTTTTATTAAGAAATATACCTTCAAATACAACTCCTTATTTTTATTATAGATTAAATTGCACAAAGGTAGGTATTATCAGTAATTATTTAAATATAAATAGTTTTGAAATGACAGAATCTTCTTCTACGTCTTACGGATCAGTAGCAGGAGGTTCATTCACAGTGCCTTCAACATTAGTAGGAACAAGGAATATTGAATTTTCTGGAGATGGTATTAAACTTTTATCATCCACTACTTGTATTAATATTGCTTCATTATCAGGAAATACTGTTAATTTTAAAACAATCAATGGAGGTTCTTTTTTTAAAGGTAATTGGCTTTCTGCCACAAGTACAAATGGTAGAGGAGTTTTTATTACTGGAAATTGTGCAGTTGTTTTTAATGGAGATATTGTAGGAAGCACATTAGGTTTTTATAATGATGGGGCAAGTGGAAATATATATATAAATGCAGCCGCCACAGTAACAATAAACGGAAATGTAATTGCCGCAACAACAACCTCATTATCTTATCCAAATTATTTAATACAATCTGCTGTAACAACATCAAACAATGCAATATTAAATATTAATGGGAATATTGTTTCTGGATTACAAATTACTACTTATGCGTTATACTTAAATGGAATTAACACAGTTAATCTTATAGGTAATATAACAGCAACACAAGGTTATGCAATAAGTGCCACTACTATTTTGTATTTAAACATAACGGGGGCTGTATCATATACTAATGCAAGTAGTATTACTCCTATTGTTGTTACTGCGGCTTCTATTATAAATATAACAGGTGCGGTTACTGCTCCTCCTAATGCTACTGCAATAAATTGTCAAACAGGTGCGGTAACAATAAATGTACCAACAGGAATAGTAACAGCAGGTACAAACGCAGTAGGAATATCAGCACCAAATTCAACTTTAGTAACAGTAGGTAATAGTCCGTTAATAAATACTAATGGCTTAATGGCTGTTTATGCGCCAAAAATAAGATTTTATACAGGAGCACAAGTAGAGTGGACATATCAAACATCTACTGGTGGAGTTAAAATATTAAGAAATGCAACTGGTTCTTTTGGTTTACCTTCTTTTGTTGATGTTAAAATTGGGCAAACATATGGACCTAATGATGAGCTTATAGGAGCATGTGTTATTCCACCTGCAAGTGCTGTAGGAGTTGGAATACCTGTATCAGCTATTACTCCTGTGGATACTGCAGTTCCTATAATTGTAGGTACTTTACAATTAACAGGAGAAGATTTACTTAATGCTATTGCAGTAAGCCCTAATCTAGTAGCAGAAAGATTAAGAAATGTTTCTACAGTACAAACTACAGGAGATCAAGTTACAGCTTTAAGTTAATTATAAAAGATATAAAATATGGCAAATGTTTTTGCAATAGCAAACGGCAACTGGAGTTCTAACTCTACATGGGATACTAATTTACCTCCTACAAGTGCTGATACTGTATTTACTAATGGTTATACAGTTACAATAGATACAGAGGTTGATGTAAATCAATTAAGAAATGGCAGTAATAATGGTCAGCTTCCAAATATGATTGTTCCAGTAATGACAAGTAATACTACGCCAAGTGGTGTTGCAAGTGCTTCTGCTAATAATACTACTGCATTTAATGCTTTTAATGGTATAGGGTGGTATCCTGCTACAAGTATTTTTACTTTACAATATAATTTTCCAAGTCCTGTTATAATTAAAAAATATAGAGTAGTATCTACATATAATAACGCACCTAAAACTTGGACATTTCAAGGATATAATACAACTACAAGCACTTGGGATAATTTAGATACAGTAACTACAAGTGTTAATGCAACTATTTGTTATATAAGTTCAATTTTAGCAAATCCAACTGCTTATTCATCTTATAGATTAAATGTAACAGCAATTTGGTTTAACCCTGTTGTTATATATAATTTTGATATGACGCAAAGCAGTGCAGTTACAAACGGTTCTGGAGCAGCTCCTACTACATTAATACAAACAGGAGGTACATATTCTGTAACAACTTTACCTGCAACTCCTTCCACAAGAACAATAACAGTTAGAGATACAACAACTGGAATACAAAATACAGGTGGTAATGTGAATGTACTTCAAATATCAGCAACATCAGGTATTTTAAACATTAATCACGCTACTTTAGGTAACTTAGTAGGAGGTGGAGGTTTAGTAATAAATCAATATAATATATATGCACTTCCAACTGCTACTTGTACTATAAATATAAATGGAAATTTACAGGGAGATACTGCAAATACAGGAGGTTCATCAAGAAATAATGCTGCTTTTGGAATTGCGGGGGCAATAACTGCTAATGTTACAGGAATTTTAAGAGCTGGTTATCAGTATAATGATACTGGTGCTGCTTTTGGTTCTTCTGCTATTAATGTACTTGGATCTGCTGGTAATGCTATTGTTAATGTTACAGGTAATCTTTTTGGACAAGCTACTCCTTATGGTAGTCCTGGGAGTGATGTTATTTATTTAATAGGTAATAATGCTACTTTAAATATAACAGGTAATATTACTGCCAATCTTTTTTATGGCATAAGAACTTGGACTACTTACACAGGTAATATAAATGTAATAACAGGTACAGTACAAGCTTCCTCTCAAGCAATGGGAATATTTAATCAAGGAAGTGGCACAGTAACATTACTTTCTCCTGTTATTAATACTAATAATACTGTAGGAGTTATGTCTCAAAGAATAAAATTCTATCCTACAGGAATATCTCAATGGAGATTTCAAGACCAAACAGGAGCTAATTTAACTATATATAGCGGTACTGGTGCTGGTGTTGGTTATCCTGCAGTAGATACTGTAAGATATGGATCTCCTACTTATGGTCCTACTAACACTGAATACAATGGAACAATGAGAATTCCTGCAGTAACTAATGTTAATAAAGGAGTAGAATATGGTTATGGCTTAGTAGGTACTGCGGTATTAACTGCTGAAGATTTCTTAAATGCTATAAGTACTTCTACAAATCCTATGGCTATTAGATTAAAAAATGTTTCAACAGTAAATACAACAGGTGGTCAGCTAGCAGCTTTTTCATAAAAAATAAAAAATAATAAAAGTTATGGATATCCTTAATTATATAAGTTGGGTAAAAGAAAATAAATTGGTTACTACAATTAGTGATCTAGATACAACTTTAATTCCATTAGGATTAAAAGATTCAAGAAGAGATGATAACTATTTATCAGTTGGTATATCCATTGCATCTTTAGCTGCTATAATTGGTGGTGGTACTGGTACAGGTACTGTAACTAGTGTAGGTGCAACAGCAGGTACAGGAATAAGTATTGCTGGTACAAATCCTATAACTACAAGTGGAAGTTTTACAATTACTAATACTGCTCCAGACCAAATAGTTACTTTAACTAGTGGAACAGGTATATCAACAACTGGTGCATATCCTAATTTCACTATAACTAATACTCAACCTTCAAGTGGAGGTACAGTAACAAGTGTTGGATTAACTATGCCAAGTGCATTTAATGTTGCTAACTCACCAATAACTGGTAGTGCAACATTTAATGTTACTGCAGCTGGTGTACCTTCTCAATATGTAAGAGGAGATGGTGTTTTAGCTTCATTTCCTGATATATCTGGAGGTGGCGGTGGACAAGTATACTATTTAAATGGAAGTGTTTCACAAGGAACAATAGGAGGTAATATTTTTGAACAATTAAGTACAGCTGCAATTACTACTCCTCCTGGTGTTGATTTTACATCAGGTACTATAGATAATGTTGCTTTTGCTAATTTTATTACTGATGTAGGAAAACCTACACAAGAAGTTATACCTTCAGGTGTTTGGATATTTCAATGTTACTTTACTTCAACAAGTAATACAACTGAAGTTTATGCAACTGTTGAGGTTTATGACGGAAGTACATTTACTGTTATATCTACATCTTTAAATGAAATTATAACTGATGGTTCAAATCTACATTTATATACATTTACTTGTGCTGTACCAGAATATAATCCTTTAATTCCTGTAGATAGAATAGCAATAAGATTTTATCCAACTAATCTTGGTGGAAACACTATTACATTACATACTGAAGATTCACATTTAGGCAGTATACAAACTACCTTTACTACAGGTGTAGCTTCTATAGATGGATTAACAGCAGCTGCACAGTATTTATCAGTAGGTACTACTGGTACAGATTTTAATATTGGAACAAGTGGAGTAGATACACATGTATTCAATTTACCAACGGCAAGTGGTACAGTGAGAGGAGCTTTAAGTAGTAGTAATTGGACTACCTTTAATAATAAGCAAAATGCATTAATTGGTGCAGGATTGGTATTCTCTGCAGGAGGAATAATATCTTATGATTCAACTATATATACTCCTGAAAGTAGAACTCTTACAATTAATGGACTTACTTTAAATTTGTCTGGAAATAGAACGTGGAGTGTAGGCACTGTAACTTCAGTATCTGCATTAACATTAGGTACAACTGGAACAGATTTATCTTCTACAATTGCAACTGGTACAACTACACCTGTAATTACTTTAAATGTACCTACTGCTTCTGCATTAAATAGAGGTGCTTTAAGCTCAACAGACTGGAGTACATTCAATGGTAAAATAGGCGGTAGCGGAACTCTAAGTTATGTACCAAGATTCACTGGTACAACAACAATAGGCAATGGTGTTATTCAAGACAATGGCACTAATGTAGGTGTAAATGTTGCTCCAAATACTCCTTACAAGTTTAGAGTTAATACTTCTACCGCTGCTCAATATGCTATTTATGGTGAAGGATTAGGTCAAGGATTTAGCGGTGTAGCAGGTATAACAAATGGCGTTGGAGTTTTCCAAAATGTTGGTGTTTATGGTAGTTCAACTGGAAGTACAACTTTAAATGTTGGTGTTCAAGGAGAAATTGATAATGCTTTATCTGTTAATATAGGAGGTCAATTCAGTGCAGCAAGCGGTAGTGCAAATTACTCATTACAACTTCAAGATGGTACTGAAACAGTTGGTAGATTTTTAAAGTGTATTACTTCTGATGGTAAGGCAAATTGGTCTGTGTTACCTACTAACGGTATTGGATTTTCACCAATGCCTATTTCAGTATGCGATACCGCTCCAACTGCTGCTACTACTCAATATTATTATCAAACAATAAGTGAAGTTACAGGAACTATCTCCAAAGTAAAATTATGGGGTTTTTCTGGAACGGATTTAGTTCTATTTGGAATTTACAGAGGAGTTTTGGGTGGTTCAATGACTTTAATAGGTCAAGGATCTGCGACTTGCAGTCTTGGCGCAAATGAAATTACACTTGTAGCAGAAGTAGGACAAAATTTAAATTTAACAGTTGGAGAAAATCTTGTTGTAGGTTACTATGCTGACGGAACGAGTTGGAGAACAATATATGATGTAGGGATTTCGGATGCTGCATTTGGAATAATTAATACAGCAAATATATTAACTATGCCTTCAACACCAACTGGTACTGCTACTGCTATTCGCTTCGCTTGTACTTTATATTCATAAAATGGATAATGTAGCCATAGAAATAAGAGAACAGTTTGAATTATAATACAAGTTAATAATATTAGTTTACAGTTAATTTTGATTATATAAAAAATTTTATTATATTATATTATACTCATTTTTGTAAAGTAATTAATATTAATATATATATATAATGGATTTTAGTCAAATAACATTAGTTGCAATATCAGCTGCAATTACAATTATAGGATACTTTTTAAAACTTGTGCATTCTGATGTAAGAAGAGCTACGGAAGATATGGGAAAGTTAAAAGGTAAGATAGAACTTGTTGATCAAGAAAACAGATTAAAATACCAAGGTATTCAAGAAATCACTCAGCATGAATTAAAAAACATGGCTCAAAAAATTGGTGATTTGTCTGACACAGTTCATGAGTTAGTAAAATATCAAATAAACCAAAGACATTAATACTATGAATATAAAACAAAGATTCTTAGCACCTACTCCAAAGTTTTGGAAAAAGATGCAAAAACTTGGTATTGCTTTAGGAGCAATTGGAGGAACTTTATTAACTTTACCTGTTTCATTACCTGCAGGAATAGTTACATTAGCTGGTTATTTAACAGCAATTGGAGCTACAGTTGCAGCAGTAAGTCAAGTAACAGTTGAACCTCAAGTTAATAAAGAAGAAGTAAATGAGCAAAAATAATGTTAGAATCTATACTGATTCTCAAATATTAGATAGAATACAAAAACTTAGTACATTCAAAGCTCTTCCTAAAGAATACTATATAGTAGGTATAAGAAGTACTGAAGATGATACAGATAAGTTTGATGATAAGTTTTACATCTTTAGAGATAAAGAGTTTGTAACAATGACAACAGGAACTACCAATCCTGGTAAACCTGTTTTAACTGGTGGATTTCTTAAGTATAATAAGAATGGTGCAGCTGTAGTTAAATCTGATTCTTGGTATTATGATGTATGGTCATATGGAAAACATATGAGTAAAATGCCAGCCTTATTACAAACAGGTCCTATAACTGTATATAGAGATGGTGATCAAGATGGTAAAACAGAAGAACAAGGTAAATTAGAAACTGGATACTTTGGTATTAATTTTCATGCTGCTACTTATGATGAATCCTTTAAAGGATTACAAGAAAACATTGGTGGATGGTCTGCAGGTTGTCAAGTAGTTAATGATAAGAAAAAGCATTTAGAAATCATAGCTCTAATAAAAGCACAGAAAAAAATCAGTTATGTTTTATTAAAAGAATTTGATGTATGAAATTTAGAAACAATTGGGAATCTCCAAAAAAACAATGGGACAAGGTGTTGATAAAACTAAAACTTGCAAACCTAGAGTTTTTTGCTATAGAGATTGATGTAACAAGAAACTTTTATTTACTTACTATACTTAACTTTACTGTAAAGAATAGATAATAATATAAAGATTAATTGAGTCCAGGTACCATAAGTATCTGGATTTTTTGTTTTACACATTATAGATTTAAACTTTTATTGTATATTTGTTTAAACTTAAAATGTATAAAAATGAAAAATCAAACTACAGAAGAGCAATTGAGTCCAGAAGAACTACTTGCTAGAAAAGAAGAAATGAAACAATTCTATGATGAATCTGTTCCATATTTAGAATCACAATTAAAGTATGAGCATTTACTTACAGAGATTGAGAATGCTAGATTTAAAAGAGCAACTCTACAATATCAATGGGCTAGTATGATGCAAAATTCAACTCCAGAAGAAGGTGCTGAAAATGAATCATCAGATAATGAATCTCCTAAAGAAAGAAAATTAAAAAAATCATAAGACATGGCTTTAGTAAATCAAGTACAGAAGCGTGTTAAGATGCCCAAATGGGATGTAGTAAAATTTCAAATATTAACTCATTGCTATATTAATCACATAGCAATGAGTGAATCTGATTTAAACTGTCTTACTTTACTTAGTTTTAATGAACCACTTGAGTTAACTGATTTTTGTTATGATGCATCTGCTGAAGAAGGATGGATTTTTAAATCTCCACAGACTGTTAGAAACTGTATTAATAAAGCAGAAAAAAACAACTTAGTAATTAAGGATACAGCTAATAAGAAATTGATTATGCTAAATCCAGATTTAAAAATTCAAATTAAAGGAACTGTATTATTAGACTATAAATTTTTAGGCCATGATACCGAAGAAAGCAAATGAGTTATATAAGTCAGTTGCTGAAGATCTAAACATAGAAGAATCTTTAGTAGAAGATCTAGTAGACTTCATGTATAAAAACTTAAGAAAAAATTTAAGTAACTTAACTCATCCAAGAATTAATCTTGATGGTTTAGGTCAGTTTGTTGTTAAAACAAAAGCAGTAAATAAATCAATAGAAAGAATTACTACTAACTTATTAAATCATGATACTTATACTTTTAGTGCCTACTTTAATAAGAAGACTCTAGAAAGTAAATTAGCTAGCTTGATTAAATTAGAGGCAGAAATAACACAGCAAAAATTAAAAAAGGATCAATTTAAAAAGAAAAAAGATGAAACCAAATCTTAAAGAAATCTGGAAAAATAGAAAACAAATAATAGAAGGTATAAAGAATTCTGTTATGAGAGATGCATTTGTAGAACAGATTGCTGCTGAAAGATCAGAGATCTGTAATGTATGTGTAAGAAAAGATGATGAAGGTGGCTCATGTGTAATGCCCGGAACTCAACCTTGTTGTAATCTATGTGGTTGTTCTTTATCTTTTAAACTTAGATCATTGTCATCTGATTGTCCAGATCTAAGATGGAAAGCAATTGTATCAGAAGAAGTAGAAGATAAACTTAATGAACTATGAAAAATCAAACATGGACATCAAATGTAACAGAAGAAGTTGATCTATCAATAACATTTAATGGTGGTCAAACTAGTATCATGAATAGTTTAACAGAATTAAGTGAAACACATGCTACAAATTCTGAAAGAATTGAAATGCTGGAAAGTGAAAACCTATTATTAAAATTAAGACTTCTTAAATTAGAAGCTGTATTTAATAATAAGGAAGTTGAAAATTTAAAGTGTATGTTGAGATCAGTTGATCCAGCATCAGTACAACTTGCTAAACATATTATTAAAAATGCATAATCATGAGCATAATATTTAATGCTGCAGATCATAGTTACAAAAGTTTAAGTTCTGAAGATAATATCAATTGGATTAGTGTTACTACTTTAATCTCTCATTTTAAAAAACCATTTGATGCTAAAAAAGTAGCAGAGAAGGTAACTAAAAATAAAAGATCAAAGTGGTTTGGTCTTGATCCAAAAGTTATCCAAGAAATTTGGGATAATGAATCTAACAGAGCTCTAACACTTGGTACCTATTATCATAATCAAAGAGAAGCAGATTTATGTTCATTAGCCTCTATTGAAAGAGAAGGTATTACAGTTCCTGTGTTTCCACCATCTGGTGAAACAAATGGAGTAAGAGTAGCACCAAATCAAAAACTAGAAGCAGGTGTGTATCCTGAGCATATGGTGTTTCTTAAATCAGCAGGCATATGTGGTCAATCAGATTTAGTAGAAGTAGTAAATGGTAAAGTAAATATAATTGACTACAAGACAAACAAAGAGATTAAGAAAGAATCTTATGTAGATTGGGAAGGGGTATCTGATAAATTAACAGAACCTCTTTCTAATCTAGATGATTGTAATTTTAATCACTATGCTTTACAACTTAGTATTTATATGTATATTATACTAAAGCATAATCCTAAATTAAAACCAGGAAAGATGTTTATCCATCATGTATCATTTGATATAGAAGGAGAAGATTCATATGGTTATCCAATAGTAAAAAGAAATAGTAATAATGAACCAATTGTGAAAGAAGTTATTCCAATTGCAATTCCTTATTTAGTAGATGAAGTATTATCAATATTACATTATATTCAAGATCATGAAATCACAAAGAAAAGAAAATAGCAACTACATAGAGATTGAACTTATATTAGAAAATGCTATGTTAAAAGACTTAGGTATTACTGATGAGTTTACTGGTAAAATGATATTATGTTTGGATAGTATTGAAGGAGTAAGAAATGTGTACAATGAAGATATGGAATTAGTTGATGATGAGGTGTTATTATATTTGAAGAGCGGGGACATCTTTACAACAAAAGGTACATATGATTATTACAAAAAACTTTTAAATGTATGTTAGTAAAACTATTTGATGTACATAATGGAACAGTAGTACCTACTGAACACTGTTATACATTATCTTCTCTAAAGGATTTAATGGATGACTATCCAGATGATTACATAAAAATATATCAGTATTTGTTTTATATGACATGTCCTAATCCTGATATGAATCCTTTCTTTCATACACCTGATGTAGAAAAGGAACTTCTTATAATGACAGAGATTAAAGGAGAATTCTCTACAGAAGATGATAAGATCTTTACTGCTCTTGCCTTCTGTAAAAAAATGTATGAGACACCTACATCTAGAGCATACAGAGGTATTGCATCTATGTTAGATAGATTAGGTAGATATATGGAAACAACTCCTATCTCACATGGTAGAGATGGTAATATTTCAGCTCTGGTAAATGCAGCTAAGAATTATGAAGCTATCAGGACTTCATTCAAAGGTGCATACAAAGATCTACAGGATGAACAACAAAGTAAAGTTAGAGGTGGACAAGGTTTAGCATATGACAGTTAATTATGAGTGAAATTTATCAAGATATACCCACATGGGATAATGGAGTTATTACTACAACTAGTTTTAACTCAAGAGAAGAATTCTCAGATTTTGTATTTTCTATATTTAAAATACCAGGACAATATAACTTTAATGCTACATCTTCAGAACTATTTACACAAGAATCTAGAAGTTTTAGAAAAAATAAAGTTTATTGTCTTGCTCCATTTAAATCTAAAGACTTTATAACTTACTGGGATGATAAAAAAATCAAATGCAGAAAAGGTTTTTTAATTAAAGATAAAGGTGACAGCTGGTTTATGACCCGTGAGTATTATATGTGGTTAAACTTCTTACCTATATTTAATAAGGAAATACAGCAGTTTGGTTTTGCAGATATAAGAGATGCACAGTATCATATGACTCTATATGAACTATTAGCTGAGTTAAATTATAAACATGTTGCTATTCTTAAGAAAAGGCAGATTGCTTCTTCTTATTATCACATGGCCAAGTTATTAAATCAGCAATGGTTTGAAGAAGGGGTTACTCTTAAAATTGGTGCAAGTCTTAAGGATTATATTAATGAAAAAGGTTCTTGGAAATTTTTACAAGAATATGCTGCATTTTTAAATGAACATACTGCATGGTATAGACCGATGTCACCAGATAAAGTAATGATGTGGCAACAAAAGATTGAGGTAAGAAAAGGGGATAGAAAAAATGAAGTTGGTCTTAAAGGAACTATACAAGGTATGTCTTTTGAGAAAGATCCAACAAATGGTGTCGGTGGACCAGTAAAATACTTCTTTCATGAAGAAGCTGGTATAGCTCCAAAGATGAATCAAACATATGAGTACATGAGACCAGCAATGAGATCTGGTTTAATTACTACAGGTATGTTTATAGCTGCAGGTTCTGTGGGTGATTTATCTCAATGTGAACCTTTAAGAAAAATGATTATATATCCAACTGAAAATGATATATATGCAGTAGAGACTGATTTAATAGATGGTAAAGGTACAGTAGGTATATCAGGTTTATTTATTCCTGAGCAATGGTCTATGCCACCTTATATAGATGAATTTGGAAATTCTAAAGTAACAGAAGGTTTGATTGCTTTAGATAATCAATTTGAGAAATGGAAAAAAGAATTAGATCCACAGACATACCAGTTAAGGATATCTCAGCATCCAAGAAATATTGAGGAAGCTTTTGCAAATAGAACAGTATCTGTATTTCCTACTCATCTTATAGCAGCACAACAAAGAAGAATAGAAGATAAAGAATATGCTTATGAATTTTTAGATATATTTCCAGATCCTAATGGTAAGGTAAGAGTTGAACATAGTAATAGAAGACCAATCAATGAATTTCCAGTAACTAAAAATACTGAAGATAAGACAGGTGTATTAGTTGTTTGGGAAAGACCTATAGCTGATCCTACATTTGGTCAGTACTATGCTTCTATTGACCCTGTATCTGAAGGTAAGACTACTACATCTGAATCATTGTGTTCTATATATATCATGAAGGCACCTGTTGAAGTAACAAAAGTTACTGGTGTAGAGACAGAAACTTATATAGAACAAGATAAGATTGTAGCTGCTTGGTGCGGTAGATATGATGATATAAACAAAACTCACCAAAAACTAGAATTAATAATTGAATGGTATAATGCCTGGACACTTATTGAGAATAACATCTCTTTATTTATTCAGTATATGATATCCAGAAAAAAACAAAGATTCTTAGTACCAAAAAGTCAAATCATGTTCTTAAAAGATATTGGTGCTAATGCTTCAGTATATCAAGAATATGGTTGGAAGAATACTGGTACTTTATTTAAAGCTCATTTACTTAGTTACTGTATTGAATACACTAAAGAAGAATTAGATGTTGAAACTAAAACAGATGGTACAATAGTAAGAACTAAATATGGTATTGAACGTATACCAGATATAATGCTACTTAAAGAAATGTCTGCATACTCTGATGGAGTCAATGTGGATAGATTAGTTTCATTTTGTGCATTGGTTGCTTTTATGAGAATTCAGCAAGCAAACAGAGGTTATAGTAAGAGAGTAGTCATGGATGATATGGCTAAAAACTTGCAAAAGTCAGAAAATTTGTTTAAATTAAATAACAGTCCTTTCCGTCATATGGGAGGAATAGGTAAACTATTGAATGGTCAAGGGTTTAAAAAATCCGCATTTAAAAATATTAAATAACTATGCAAGTATTTAACGCACTACAATTAAAAAAAGGAGCAAAGACTACACAAAATAGGATGGGTAGTATTACTCAACCTTTACAATTTCTTTCTAAAAAAGATAAAGATGAAGAGTGGGCTGCATGGAATTTAGATTGGTTGGAGTGGAATGGTCTTAAACAGATAAGAAGAAATGCCCGCAAGTTGATGAAGAATTATAAACTTGCAAAAGGTATTATAGATAAGACAGATTATATTGTAGAAGAAAACAATGAGATGAGAGACATAGTAGATGTACTCACCAGAGAAGATGCTTCAGCTTTAGAACTTAAGTTTTATCCTATTATCCCCAATGTAATTAATGTACTTGTAGCAGAATTTGCTAAGAGATCAACTAAACTTACTTACCGTGCCATTGATGAGTTCTCATATAATGAGATGATGGAGCAAAAAAGAAAGATGGTTGAAGATACTCTTATGGCAGATGCTCAGATGAAAATCCAAGCAGCATTATTAGAACAAGGTTTAGATCCTAATTCTCCAGAAGCACAAGAACAATTAAATCCTGAAAAACTTAAAGCTTTGCCAGAAATAGAAATGTTCTTTAAAAAAGATTACAGATCTATGATAGAACAATGGGCTGATCATCAACATAAAGTAGATGTTGAAAGATTCAGAATGGATGAGCTTGAAGAAAGAGCATTCAGAGATATGCTTATTACAGATAGAGAGTTCTGGCATATGAAAATGATGGAAGATGATTATGAAGTAGAACTTTGGAATCCTCCTGTTACTTTCTACCATAAGTCTCCTGATGCAAGATATATATCACAAGGTAACTGGGTAGGTAAAGTAGATATGCTTACAGTTGCTGATGTAATAGATAGATATGGTTTTATGCTTACTGAAGAACAACATGAATCTTTAGAAGCTGTTTACCCTATCAGATCTGCTGGTTATACTATAGGTGGTCAAAATGATGGTACATTCTATGATGCTACCAAGTCTCATGAATGGAATACTAACATGCCTTCATTAGCATACAGACAATATACATCTATGATGGCTGGTTCTGTATATGATGGTGGAGATATTATTAATCAAATCCTATCTGAGGGTGAAGATTATTATGATCAAGGTACTGCATACTTGTTACGTTGTACTACATGCTATTGGAAATCTCAAAGAAAAGTAGGACACTTAACTAAAATATTAGAATCTGGTGAAGTTATAAATGAAATTATAACTGAGGATTATAAGATAACAGATAAACCTTTGTATGATACTAGGTTATTTAAAAACAAAAACAAAGAGAATCTTTTATTTGGAGAACATATTGATTGGATCTGGATCAATGAAGTATGGGGTGGAGTTAAAATAGGTCCTAATATTCCATCTTTCTGGGGTATGAATAATCCAGGAGGTTTTTCACCTATCTATATTGGTGTAGATAGAAATCATATTAAACCACTTAAGTTTCAGTTTAAAGGAGATAACAGTCTTTATGGTTGTAAACTTCCTGTAGAAGGTGCAGTATTTTCTGATAGAAATACTAAGTCAACTGCATTACTAGATTTGATGAAACCGTATCAGATAGGATACAATATAGTTAACAATCAAATAGCTGATATTCTTGTTGATGAACTTGGAACCGTAATAATGTTGGATCAGAACTCCTTACCAAGACACTCTTTAGGAGAAGATTGGGGTAAAGGGAATTATGCTAAAGCATATGTTGCTATGAAAAATTTCCAAATGCTTCCACTAGATACATCTATTTCTAATACAGAAAATGCATTAAACTTTAATCATTTTCAGAAACTAGATCTTTCTCAAACAGAAAGATTAATGTCAAGGATACAATTAGCAACTCACTTTAAACAACAAGCTTATGAGGTAATTGGAATCAATCCTCAAAGAATGGGACAACAGTTATCACAAACTACAGCAACTGGTGTAGAGCAAGCAATGAGTGCTTCATATGCACAAACAGAAACTTTCTTTATACAACATTGTGATTACTTAATGCCAAGAGTACACCAGATGCGTACAGACTTAGCTCAGTATTATAATTCAAATAGACCATCTGCCAGACTTACTTACCTTACATCAGCAGATGAGAAGGTAAACTTTGAAGTAAATGGAACAGAATTACTAATGAGAGATCTAAACATATTCTGTACAACCACAGCAAACCATAGAGCTATCCTAGAGCAATTAAAACAAATGGCTCTTAATAACAATACTACAGGAGCATCTATATTTGACTTAGGTAAAATAGTTAAATCTGACACTGTATCAGAACTTACTTCTGTACTTAAAGATTCTGAACAAAAACAACAAGCTCAGAAACAACAAGAAATGCAACAACAACAACAAATGCAACAAGAGCAAATACAATCTCAAGAAAAACAAAAACAAATGGAGATTGATGCTAATGAGGCAAGAGATGAGAAGAATAGACAAAGAGATATTTTGGTTGCTGAAATCAGAGCTGCAGGTTATGGAGCTATGAGTGATGTAAACAAAAATGAAATGTCTGACTACAATGATGCAATGAAAGAAATCAGAGCAACTGAACAATACCAAGAACAAACAAGTTTGCAAAGAGAAAAGGAAGTAAATAGAATGAATCTAGATACTCAAAAGAACCAAATTGAGAGAGAAAAAATACAATCACAGAGAGAGATTGCAAACAAACAACTACAAATTGCACAAGAAAACAAAAATAAATATGATAAAAATGCAGGAAAATAAATCTAGTTAGCTATATAATGACCAAAAAGTTTTCCTGTATTTTAAATTTATCAAGTTTATTTTGTATATTAAAAGTATAATTAAAAACCAACAACAATGAATGAACCAGCACAGAATCTAAATGAAGAGGTACTAGACTCTACTACGGTAGGTCAAGTAGATGTAAACATTGATGAATTATTTGGTAATCCAGGTGCAGCTAATATAATGTTACCTGAGGATGAAAAACCAAAAACTATGTTTTCAAAAGAAAATATAGACACTACGTTCCTTGATAATACAGTAAGCACAGCTTCAGAAAGAAAAGAAGCAGCAGAGAAAAAAGCAGAAGTAGAAGATACTATTGCTGAACTTGATGGATTAATTTCTCAACAAGAAGATCCTACAACTAAAGGAAGACCTAAGGTAGATAAATCTGGTCTCTTTGAATTGGCAGAGAAAATGATTGAAGAAGGTAGTCTTATTCCTTTTGATGATGATAAATCTTTAGAGGATTATACTGCAAAAGATTTTAGAGAATTATTTGAAGCTAACTTTCAAGAAAGAGAAAATAAAGTTAAGCAAGATGTTCCAAGAGAGTTTTTTGAATCTCTTCCTGAAGAATTACAAATTGCAGCTAAATATGTAGCAGATGGCGGAACAGATCTTAAAGGGTTATTCAGAACTCTAGCATATGTAGAAGAAATGATACAACTTGATCCAAGTAATGAAAGAGATCAAGAAGAAATTGCAAGACAATATTTACATGCTACAAACTTTGGATCAGCAGAAGAAATTGAAGCTGAGATAGTAGATTGGGCTGACATGAACAAATTAGAACAAAAAGCTAAACAGTTCAAACCAAAATTAGATAGAATGCAAGAAGAAATTGTTGCAAGACAATTAGCTGAGCAAGAACATAAAAAAGAACAACAATCAAAGCAAGCAAAAGCATACACTGATAATGTATATAATACACTTGCTACAGGAGAAATAGGAGGAGTTAAACTAGATAAGAAAATCCAAGGTATGTTATATACAGGATTAGTACAACCTAATTACTCATCTATCTCTGGTAAATCTACAAACCTACTAGGACATCTGTTAGAGAAGTATCAGTTTGTAGAACCAAGACATGATTTAATTGCAGAAGCCTTATGGTTACTTGCAGATGCGGATGGATACAAAGCACGTGTAAGAGAACAAGGAAATAAACAAGCTGTAGAAAAAACAGTTAGGCAATTAAAAACTGAAGAGTCTAGAAAGCTTACAGGTTCTTCTAATAATGGAGAAACTGATGAAGAAAGAAAACCTCTTTCTAACAATAGATCACAACAAAAAACAATATCAAGACCGAACAATATGTTCAAGAGAACTTTTTAATTTAGTAACAAACAAAAACAAACAATAAAATGGCAACTCCAATTTTAAACAATGGTATCTTTCTACGGGATACAGCCTACGCGGCAAGTTCACATGTAGACTCTTATCACTTGGTTAACATGTTAAAAGATGCACAACCTATGGACTTAGGTCCAGTAGATCTTTGGGCTATGGCTCAAAAGGTTGAAATGCCTCTTTATCAAATGTCTAGCTTTGGTGGTAAAAATGTAATTATGGTTGATAATGCTCGTGGAGAGTACAGATGGCAAACTCCGGTTTCCATTGACCTACCTTATATCCTTGAGGACATTGAACCAGACAATAACTTTAAAGGTATTGAAGGAACAACATTCCGCATCAAATTAAGCAGACGTGAGTTTGGTCATGGTGATATCATCACTTATGATAAATATAATGGTGTTGAGATGTACATTACTGCAGAAGATATTCTTCCTATAGGTGATGGTTTTATCTATACT
>Ga0105102_10000054_pt1 | contig 25264 bp, 21 predicted proteins | sample PPLLaktember2015_FD_87032 | JGI IMG/M metagenome (GOLD analysis project Ga0105102, IMG submission 87032) | Freshwater sediment microbial communities from Prairie Pothole Lake near Jamestown, North Dakota, USA - PPLs Lake P7 Core (6) Depth... | ecosystem: Environmental > Aquatic > Freshwater >...
AACCCGACTCATGTTATTCCGACGCACTGCACCGGACGAAAAGCGATCCAATACATGGAGAACGCCATGCCCGGTCAGTTCATCCTCAATATGTCGGGGACAAAGCTGACCTTTGCTGCCTGAGGAGGTCTCTATACACAAATAATGAAAAAAATTAATGGTAACAAATAAACTTGCTTTCAAACAGACAAAGGAGTGTATTATGGAAAAAATTGCTGTAAGCTGCGAGGAACCCAGCCTGGATTCTTCTGTTGATCCCAGGTTTGGCCGTGCCGCCGGATTTTTAATCGTTGATCCGGAGACCCTTGAATTCAGCTATGTTGATAACGGGTCGTCTCAGGCCATGTCCCAGGGTGCAGGCATTCAAGCGGCTGAAACGGTTTGCCGATCCGGCGCCAAGGTTGTTCTGACCGGATATGTCGGTCCCAAAGCTTTTCAGGCGCTTTTTGCCGCAGGGATAAAAATCGGCCAGAATCTTGAAAAAATGACAGTCCGCCAGGCCATTGACAAATTCAAGGCCGGTGAGGTTGATATGGCCACAGCGCCCAGCAGAATGGGGCATGGAGCTTGAACTTGGCCAACGACGGTTGAAAAGGCGGGAGGCAATCAAAATTTTAGACAGTATGACAAAACAACAAATTAAACGAATAGTTTTTGAAAGGAGAACACATTGAACACATTAAATACATTAATAGCAGTTCCTTCTTCCGCACCGGGCGGACTTGATGCGCCATTGGGCGCGCATTTTGGCCATTGTGACCTCTATACGCTGGTTACTGTGGAAAATAACGAAATAAAAAGTGTTGATGTAATCCCCAGCGCTTCCCATCAACAGGGAGGGTGCATGGTGCCTGTCCAGTATCTGGCTGAAAAAGGCACTAAAAAGCTGATAGCCGGCGGCATGGGTTTTAGACCGCTCTCGGGATTCAACCAGGCGGGGATTCAGGTATATTTCGGCGGAGACTTTCAGACCGTTGGAAATGCTGTGCAGGCGCTGATCGACGGCAAACTTCCGCAATTTTCTCAGGAACATACCTGTGGCGGCGGTGCGCATTGAAAGTGAGGGGACATTATGGCAAGAGAGGGCGAGCTTCCTGAAAAAGGGCACGATGATCATCTGCCCCATCTGCCCGATGAGCGGTTTTGCCGGCATGCCAATTATCCCCGGAATATGGGGATAATACAGGATGCAGACGGAAAAGCGACCGGAGTCGGGGTCTGCGGTGATTCAATTGATATTTGCCTGTCGATTCAAAACAATGTGATAGGTGGTATCGGGCAGATTCCCCACGGCTGTATCTATACGGTCGCGTGCGGCAGCGCCGTGAGCCAACTGGTTTACGGCAAACATCTGGAAGATGCCCTGAAGGTGACTCCCGGGGATGTGGCAGAGGAACTGGGCGGATTGCCTGAAGACCACATGCATTGCGCCTCCCTGGCGGTCAACACACTGGGTGAAGCGATCGACGATTATTACAGGAAAGAATGGGGAAATTCAGGAAAACAGGAGATATCAAAACATGCCGATTTATGATATTATATGCCGGTCATGCGGCAAAAAGAGTGAAGTACTGATGATCAGCAGCGATGATCAGTTGATCTGTCCTAACTGCGGAAGTGCTCTGACAAAACGGTTGATGTCCACCACGAGTTCTCTTACAGGCCGAAACGCTAAAGATTTTCCGGGGCCGGGGGATACGGCCTGCTGCGGAAGTTCTCCATCCCAGGCACATTGCGCCGGGCCGGGATCCTGCTGCGGTAAAACAGGATGATTATGCGCAGGTTCTACAGAAGTCTGTTGACCGAAACATCCCTGAGGAGAAATAATGAAAAAATTTTTGATTATTACCCGACAGGCCGGTAATTTTTCCAGGCTGGCAAAGAGGTTAAACAATGCGACCGCGAATGAATTGATTTGGGCCGATTCCATAGCTACCGCTCGTACCGCCGCATCCGGTTCGATAGACCTGATCATTATCGATGAAAATGTGGACGGTCGCCCGGGCAAGGATATCGCTATGGAGATGATTCGGATAAACGCCATGGCCAATCTTGCCCTTGTGAGCGGTCTTTCGCCCGAAGAGTTCCATGAAGCTTCCGAAGGTTTAGGAATAATGGCACAATTGCCACCTTGCCCCGATGAGAAGGATGCCGAACGGCTGCTGAGTATATTGGCGGCTCTGTCGTAAACTGAAACAGAAAGCGCATTCACCGTAGTTTGCATCGGAGATTTAAAATGGATGAAGAAGGTTCAGACTTCTGGCAAAGCCATTCTCTCAAATACCTTGAAATGGCGTTTCGTACTGATAAACAGGAGATTATCAAACACCCTGATGGTTATGGTAAAAAAACCGGCGATTGCGGAGATACCGTTGAAATATTTCTCAACGCAAGGAATAACACCATAGAAATGGCATCTTACTATATAAACGGATGCATGAACACCGCTGCATGCGCCAATACTATTGTCTTAATGGCCGAAAATAAAACGATTGACCAGGCATGGGAAATTACACCGGAGGCGGTTGCAGGATATCTTGAAACCCTTCCCAAGGATCATTTTCATTGTGCTGAACTGGCTGTGGGAGCCCTGTATCTGGCGCTCTCGAACCTTCTGGAGTTTCGCAGGACGCAGTGGAAAAAAGCGTATAACGTGCGGTAAAACGACGGGTAAATATGATGATACACCTTGATTTGTCCAGACACTGTATCGAAACCGAGGCAAAGAGGATATATGAAGAGAGCCTTAAACAATATTTCAAGGCTCCAGATTCAAAACGGATTGAACTGGAAGAAAAAATAGAAGGGCTAAAAAATTTTCTGGAATATTCTGATTTTAAGCACTTAAGAACCTGCCATCCTGTTCTTGCGGGCATGGAAGACGGCAAGGCGATTCTTAATATTCTCGGACAGGATTTATTCGAAATCGAAACAGACGGTACTTTTTACAAACCGCTGGGAAAACATCTTCGACGGGTCGATATAATACCTTGACAGGTTTTTCAGGGTTCGGTTCCGGACTGATCTTTCAGGCATTCGGGTGTTGTTTTCGGAATGCTTATTGTAAATTTTGAGCCTTGGCCGGGTAACGATGACACTTTGATCAAACCTCCGTGCTGCTGGATTATTTTATTTGAGATAAAGAGTCCCAATCCCGTTCCCTTGGTCCCTTTGGTTGAGAAGAACAAGGTGAAGAGTTTTTCACGGGTTTCCATGTCCATCCCGGTTCCGTTATCGGATACTTCAAAATTAATATTATTCTCATCCGGGGTCACCTTGAAAATGATCCGGTGTTTTTCCTTTGATTTATCCCTCATACAGGCGTCCACAGCATTTTCAAGGATATTAATCAGAGCCGAATGTATGCATCCCGAGTCGATCTCAAATTTTCCGGCTGAAGTGTCAAAATCCCGGATAAATTCAATATTACCTGAAGATATCTTGCGCTCCACGACCATGGCCACTTCCCCGGCAAAACTCAGGATATCAACATTTTCCCAGTTAAGATTCCTTTCCTTCGCATAGTAAAGAATATCTAAGACCATTTTCCTTATACGGTCGACCATCAGCTTGACGATATTCCATCCCTCTTTTATCTGCTCCTCGTTCGCTTTCGAAAAACCGGATTCCACCTGATACATACCGCCATCAAGGCCCGTAAGCAGCCCTTTTATGCCATGAGAGACTGATCCGATCATAAGGCCGAGGGAAGACAAATGACTTTGCAGTTCTGATTTCTCACGAACCAGCTTCTCAAGATTTTCGGTGTATTCCCTCAACAGCCTGCGGCTGACAATCTTTTCCCTGACTTTCTTCAAAGCCACATCAAGTATATTCACGTTTATCGGTTTTGTTATAAAATCTGCCGCCTGATCCTGAAAACTTGTAATTGCAAGATCCATGGCTCCGTGGCCGGTTATCATGATAAATTCGGTATCCGGACTTTCAAGCTTGATTTTTCTGAGTAGTTCAATGCCGTCCATACCGGGCATCTTGATGTCGGAAAGAACAACCGGTGGTTTATATTTTCTGAACAATTCAAGAGCTTGATCACCGTTTTCAGCCGGATACACTTCATATCCGTTACTCTTCAGATAAACGCTCAGAACATCACGAATGTCTTCTTCATCATCAACGAGAAGTATCTGCTTTTCCATCTTCAATATCCTTTATCGGAAAAGTAATGATAAAACAGGCGCCCTGGCCCTCTTCCGACACGGCCTGAATAGTTCCCCCGCAGTCTTTCACTATTCCGTAACTTATCGATAGGCCAAGGCCGGTGCCTTTTCCCACTTCTTTGGTGGTAAAGAAAGGTTCGAATATTTTTTCCAGGATCGGTTCGGGTATGCCCATACCTGTATCGCGAATCTCAACACAAACATTGTTGGCTTCCCTGAAGGCTTTTAATGTTATCCTCTTTTCATCTTTCCCAGCTTCACTTAGCTTCCATTTTTCATCGATGGCATCCCTCGCATTTATAAGAAGATTGATAAAAACCTGTTCGAGCCTTCCGGGGTCGGCCATTATAATCGGGAGATCCTCTTCAATCTCCCATTCGACTTGAATGCCCCGCACCTTAAGCTGCTGGCTGAATATTTCAAAAGCCTTCTCCATGACTTCGATGAGATGCACTTTAACAAGATTGGCTTCGGACTTCCTGGCGAATTCCCTCAAATGATTTATAATACGTGTAGCCCGATCGATGTTGCTGTCCACTTTTACAAGCATATTGTTCAAAATCGGTTCATCTATATGTTCGTTCTTAACGATCTTCTGAATGAAAAAACTGCTTACAGTTTTTATTACCGAAAGCGGCTGATTCAGTTCATGAGCCACTCCTGTGGCCATCTCTCCGAGAGTCGCCATTTTGCTGGCCTGTATGAGCTGCTGTTCGACTTCAAGGCGTTTTGTGATATCGCTTATCGTTACGAGAAGAACTTTCTGTCCGGGATATTCCGAAGGAGATATCCTTATGTTTACAAAAATGGTTTTGCCGTCTTTTCTGATATGCTTAACCTGGTTTAAGACAGAAAATACTCTCATCTTGAATTCGTATTTTTCCTTCTCATCTTCCATGAAGAGATCCATGAAGGATTTGCTGATTATCTCCTCTTTAAGGAAGCCGTAAATTGTTGTAACGCTTCCGTTGCAGTCGAGAATATTGAGAGTATCCATGTCAAGGACAAAAACAGGATTCGGCATGTTGTTGAATATCGAATAATATTTTTTTTCGGATTTTTCAAGATTCTCCTCGAGCCGCTTTCTTTGTGTTATATCAAGACACACTTCCATTACTGCAACGATTTCCTTTTTTTCATTTCTTACCGGCGATGTGCGGGCAACCCAGTATGTCGTGGAACCGTCGGCGTTGACCCTTGCTTCTTCCCCGTAATGGGGCTTGCCGTCAATCAAGGTTCTTTCAACCGGGCATCTATCACATTTTGAATCCCGTCCTTTATAGGCATGAAAACAATAATCACCGGGAATCGGATTGAAACGATCAGAAAACTGGTGATTATACCGGATCAGTCTCAAGTTTCTATCCTGAATCGTTATCAGGCAGGGAACCAGTTCAAACAGGTTCTGATACTCATCTTTCTGTTTGTTCAATTCGGTTTGCTTTTCCCCGATCTCCCTGCCCATCTTGTTTATGGCATCTGCAAGCTGCCCCATTTCGTCTTCCTGGGAAACAACAACCTCACTCGTGTATTCACCTTTTGCAATAAGCTCTGTTCCCTTAATAAGTCTCTTGATCGGCTGGCTTACAAACTTCAGTACAAAAAAGAAAATCAGGGTCGATGTGCATAGAAATATGAATATTGCAAGTCCTATGATGCCCCTTTCAAACAATAATATTTCTTTGTCTGTTTCCTTCAGGGAAACAACCACATCAAGAGCTCCAAGAATTTTTTTGTCATGAGGATGAACATGGCAAATGTCTGCCGAGCAACTTGGTTCATTTTCTATCGGGCTGATTATTCCAAGCAGGTGAGAGCCGTTTGGAGAATTAAAGATTCGGGTTCGCTCATCAAGATTTATAACGGACTGGGGTGGGTCGGATCTGTGACATATATCACAGGCTTCGGCTTTTATATTGGTTGAAGTATCAATCTCAGAATGCCTGTTTGAAAACTTTATCTGCCCATTCTTATTGTAAATCCGTATGTTTTCAATTTCCGGCTGTTTCCCAATGTTTTGTATGATCTGGTTGATATCATCCCTTGAATTGAGCATCATGGCATAATGGGTGCCCAGCCTTATGGTATTGGTCAAACGGTCAGTTCCCGCAACAACATTTTCCATGACACGCGATTTCTGATAATCTATGTTGAAATATGCCCATGTTGAAATTACAACAAGAAGCGCGAGCCCTACAGTAACAATGAGCTTGTAAACAATACGATGGCGCAGTTTTCTGAAGCTGTTAAACATGTTTTCTCTCGCTATATACTTAAGGGTATTTTGTTTTAAAGATATTAATGAAATCTCAAGTTGTTTGAAACAGTCTGTCTTTGGAGCATCAGGTTTTTTTCAGCTTCTGGCGAAAACTGCCCGTGACGGAAAGGTTCAAATCAAGCCGGAGATCCTTTTCGGGAAGTCCTATGGCCAATCCTAACAACTGAGGCAGGTATAGAACGGTTATTTGTAAATCGGTGCTGAATCTTTTCGAAATTAATTTTTGATAAGCCTCAAGATTTATCTGACACATAGGACATACTGTTACGATTGCGTCAGTCCCTTTTGCGCCTTTCAATATGGCCGTTACAAGCTCTATCCCGATATTCATCTTAGTATTCATGTTGGAAGCGCCGCAACATCTGCCCCCCATAGCCCATTGGTGAACATCGGCATCGGTGGCCTTAATCAGAGGCTCCATTGAAACGGGTTTTTCCGGATCATCAAATACTTTATACGGTCTTATGCACTGGCACCCATAATATGGCGCTATTGAAAAACCGGCAAAAGACCTCTTTTTCAAATTTTTTAAGACTCCGGGGCCGATATCCTGTGAAACCACATCAAGAAGATGCCTTACCCGTACAAGGCTAGTCAATTTAAGATCTTCCTCACCCAGGATTATATTGATTTTATTTAAAATATCGGGTTCTGTCCGGACTGTTTCAGCCGTTTTTTTCAAATTGAGATAACAGGCGCTGCAGGGAACCAGTATTTCACGGCTCCCGTTCATCTTCTCGGCCAGGGCAAGATTTCTTGCGGAAAGAGATAAAGAAAGCAGCCGGCTGACCGATTCCGCAGCGCTGGCGCCGCAGCAGGTCCAATTGTCTATCTCTTCAAGATCAGCTCCGGCGGCTTTCATAAAGGCCAGCGTGGAAAGATTATATTCGAGCGCCGTTCCTTCAAGTGAACAACCGGGATAATAAAGATATTTCACGGTTTCTCCTTCTTAATAACAGCCGTTTACCTTATCGTTTCTTCAAGCTCTTTCGTCTTTGAGAAAAGTTTTTCCAACGACATCGTTCTGCCTGCAGCATGAGGCCTGAACGAAAGTTTTCTTTTCCCGAACAGGCGCAATCCGAGAGAACTGTATCGCAACGGAATCAGGGGATTTTTTACAGCTATAAAATACATGCTCATGAATTCGAGTTCCCAGACTCTCCCGTGCTTCCGGACACTTTCCAGAAAATTGCCGTAAAAACAGAGGCCGGTTTTGAATACCTCCGATTTTTCACGCGCCGCAATCTGTTTTAATGCATACATCGCTTCGGTCAGGGGCAGACCTCTCGGACACCTCAGGGTACAGTAATAGCATGCCGAACATAGTCCGAATGTCCGGCTTTTGAAAATCTCATCTTTTTGACCCATTAGAACAAGCCTCCACAGGTGGCGTGGAGTAAAGTCCATTCCAAATGCATTCGGGCATGAACCTGTGCATGTTCCACACTGAATGCATGCATTTACCATCTTACGGATTTCAAGAAGAGAATCCGGAGGCTCATGCTTTCCGCCTGCTTGTATCTTCTGTGACATTTGTTATTTCTCCGGCAAATATGCCGCCCTTTTGCTTCATCCAATCTTTATATAAATACCGTATCGATTACATCAAGCATACGGGCCATGTTGTATCCATCAACAATTGCTGCGCTGTTCGGACAAGCTGACGCACATGCCCCGCAACCCTGGCACATGATCACGTCTACTTTGACCTCATCATCTTCAATCATCCTTGCCCCGTAAGGGCAGGCATCGATGCATTGACCGCAAAGAGAACAAAGGCTCCGGCGGACTTTTGCAACCACTTTTCCGGACCGCAATCTGTTTTGTGAAATAATCCTCAGTGCCCTTTGCGCTGATGCCTCGGCCGTGGCAATAGATTCCGCAATGGAATATGGAGCAAGGGAAATTCCGCATGAAAAAATCCCCTCTTTCAGAGAATCAACAGGCCGCCATTTTGATTCGGCTTCCCTGAAAAAACCGTTTTCATCAACCGATGCTCCTAAAGAATCCGCAATCTCCACGGGAAGATTAGGAACAATTCCGGTTGCAAGAACGAGAAGATCTGGTTCGATAATGACATAACGTCCTATTACAGGCTCAAAAACGGTAACTCCGATTGCATTATCTTTTACTTTGATCTCGGGCTTTTCTGCTTTATCATATTGAATGAATATAACACCCGCGGCCCGCGCCCTGGTGTAAAACGCTTCCGTAAAACCGTATGTCATCATATCCCGGTAAAGAATATATATTGAAATATCAGGATTCTGCTCTTTCAGGTAAAGAGCGTGTTTTAATGCTGAAACGCAGCATATACGGCTGCAATAGTTTTTCTTTTCGTCCCTTGAATCAACACACTGTATCATGACAACCGTATTCAAGCCGGAAGGATCAATCATTTTTTCAGCAAGTTTTGTTTCCAGCTCCATTTGCGTCAGTATCCGGTTGCTTTTTCCGTATTCATACGAAACAGTCTTGTCTTCGTTTCCGCCTGTTGCGATTATTGTAACGCCGTGTTCTATTAATTTTTTCTCACCCTTGTCATTTTCAATCTCGGTCATAAATTGTCCGACCCGGCCATTTGACCAGACTACTCTGCTTGAGGTATGTACCCGGATCAACGGATTTGTTTCCACCTTTTTCCGCATATCGTCCGAAAACGGCTGTACAGCAAGCCCGTCGAGAGTTCGTTGCAGCCAGGCAAGGTTGCCTCCTGTCTTTTCTTTCATTTCGACAAGATAAACCTCAAAGCCGTGAGCTGCGACAGCCAGAGCAGCCGACATACCTGCAATGCCTCCTCCTACGACCAGAGCCTTCTGGCTGACATTAATTTCAGGAACCGGAGAAGGATCGACTCTCTTAAGCCCTGCAACGCCCGCCAGAATAGATGATATGATCCTGCCGGTTGAAGATTGATCGGGAGAGTCATTTCTTCTCATGAATATTTCAGTGCGAATATCAATGATATCGATCAGTTCGGGATTTAACCCGACCCGCCTTCCAAGTTCTTTCATCTTTTTAAAAAAAAGATACGGTGAACAGGCTCCAATTAAGAGGCGGTTCGGTTTATGTTCGTTTATAATTTCAATAAGATTATTTAATCCTGACTCGGTGCATGCCTGTTCGTGGAAAACAACCTCCCCGATTTCCGGGTCAGTTTTAAGCCTTCCTGTGATTTCATTTGAATCGATAGATTTCGAAAATTTCCCGCCGCAAGTGCATATTAAAACCATTATCCTCGGGATTTCCCTCGAAACATCCCTTAAACCGTCTTCAGAGGGTTCCGCAGATTCACTCACTCCTGATCCGGAGCCCATTGAAATTGAAGCCGAAAGAGAAGCGGCACCGGCCTGGACAACCGATTCACCAATATCTTTTAAACCTGAGAAAGATCCGCCAAGAAATATTCCGTCACGGCCTGTCCTTGTCAGTGAAAATGGAGCAGCCTGGGCAAATCCCCATTGGTTCAGCTCAATTCCAGTCATTTCGGCAATTCGTTTTGTTTCAGGCGCCGGCCGCTGACCCACGGAAAGAATTACAATGTCCTGGGGTTCTTCGTGTATCACGCCTTTTTTGTCCGAATAGCGGACCAGGACATCACCGCTCTTTTCATCTTCATATATCGAATGAACCCGCCCCCTCTTTAAAAGCACACCCTCATTCCCTGCCGCATCGAGGTAACGCTGAAATGATTTGCCGAATGTGCGCATATCCATATAGTAAATGGATGATTCGATCGTGTTGCCGGATTTCTCTCTTGCAAGCATTGCTTCCTTGATTGCATGCATACAGCAGATGCTAGAACAAAAATCGGAGTCATACTGAAGGTTCCGTGATCCGACGCACTGAATCCAGGCGGCCCTACGGACCTCTCTTCCGTCTCCCGGTCTGGTGATTTTCCCTTCCGACGGACCTGTTCCGCTCAGTATCCTTTCGAATTCAAGACTCGTGACTATATTCCCTGAAGACTTGTAACCGAAGATATCTTTCTCATCAGCCGGATTGAAATATGATGTCCCTCCGCAAAGTATAATGGCGCCCACTTCAAGAGGCCCGGTTTTAGATGCTTCGAACTCCTCATATACACGGGTTACCATTGGAATAAGCACTTCAAGGTCGAAAGGTTTCATAAGATAGTCGATGGCGCCTTCCTTCATGGCTTCCACCGCGGTCTCAACAGTAGCATACGCAGTCATCATCACGACGCTAAGATCAGGATCGGCCTCTTTAGCTTTTTTTAAAACTTCAACTCCGTCCATGCCGGGCATTTTAATATCAAGAAGCATCAAATGGTATTCACCGTTTTTCAACAGGTCCAAAGCTTCCTGTCCTGAGGCTGCAATGTTTACATCGTACCCTTCATCTTCGAGCCAGTCTTTCAGGGAATTTCTCACTATCAGTTCATCATCCACAACCAGAATATGAAACTTTTTCCTTTCCTGCTCATGCAACCTTATTGCTTCCGTAGGGCAGACCTTCTCGCAGGCCCCGCATCTTGTACAGGCGGCCATGTCGATCAGGTAAGGAATCGGTACCGTGTGGGGAACAGGAAGATATATCGCTTTCCGTAGGGTCAGCCCGGCGTTGAACTCATCGGGAACTTCGACAGGGCAAACACCGGTACAAATACCGCATCCGACACAAAGTTCCGGATCAACCCAGTTCGGTTTGCTGCGCAGCATGACTTTAAAATTTCCGGCATCACCCTCTACTGCTGTCAGCTCGGTTGAAAGAAGTATTTCAATGTTTTCGTGAAAAAGTCCTTTTCTGAGACACCTCTGGACGGCGGCATCCCTGTTGACAAGAGGCAGCATCTTGCACATTCCGCATCGGTTTGTAGGAAACTGATAATCGAGCTGGGAAAGAATTCCTCCTATGTGCGCAGCCCGGTCGATCAAGGTAACCTTGTGACCGGTTTCCGCAAGGTCCAGAGCGGCCCGTATACCGCTTATCCCGGCTCCGACAACAAGCGCTCTGCCTGTTTTTTGCACCATGAGAACCTCCTATTCCGCTATTCCCACTACTTCACCAAATTCCTTCTCACGAAAAACGGAGAGAGGCGGAGGCTCATCCGAACTTCTTCCCGCCTCATACTCGAACGCTTTCTGTGTTTTATAAGCAACGGTTCTGAAGAGTTCCATAACCGGTATTTCATTCGGACATGCATTGCTGCACTGCCCGCAACCGACGCATGCCGTGCTCATATGGGCCAGTCGCGTCAAATGATAAAAAAGGGTGTCAGTAGGCATCTTTACCGCCCCTTTTCTTTCAGCCCATTGCATATACTGGCAAGGTTCATGATTAAAGACATCCGTGGTAAAAACGCATTCTCTGCAGTAACAGACTGGACAGGCCACCCTGCAGTTGTAACAGTTCACGCAATCTGCGAAATATTCCGTCAGCTTTCCGATAGAGTCCGTGGCATTATCTGTTTTATCGAACATCTCATCCCGAAAGGCTTTACGCCTTGCAACGATGGGATTGACTGTTTCCTGTCTCCCCTGAGGCTCCTGGCCTGAGGGAAGGCCGAGGCTCTTGCAGATTTCTTCTCCTGCCGGAGTCAGGGCCTGTATCAGGAGCTGTTCATTGATATTCACACCTATGATTCCTATTCTTATATCAGCTTTTTCAGGAATCGAATGCTCACATGCCCTGCAGGCCGCCGAGAGTCGAGTCTCCTCATCGGCCCCTTTTTCTCCCGACAGCATCATTTCCACGAATACCGCGGTTGAGTTCTCTTTTTTGTCCGATACAAAGCGTTTATAATCGATGTTAGAGTAAGCGCCCAGGCAGTCAACACTTATTATTATAATTTCATCAGCGCTTGCCTGCTTAAGTTTTATCAGTTCGACGAACGCCCTTATCTCGCAGGGTCTCAAAACGGCGGCAATTTTACGCCCTACAGGCTTTCTCGTGAGACTGGAAACGATCTTTGCGCTGTTAATCGGGAAAGCAGGAGCTAACGGATCGGCGCTTTCCAGACGGCCGGGATCGGATACAAGGACCGGCTTCACAGAATTATTCGCGGCAAGGTGCATAGGCACAAGAATAGAAGCGATATCGTCCAGCTTGAGAATGGAACTGAAAAAATTCCTTAAAGCCGACTGTAGATCCCTCTTTTCAACACTCAATATATATGTTGCAGACATATGCTCCTCCGGGCTTTATGCTTTACGCCTCTAAGGCAATCTTTTGTTTGTCTCATATAACCATTTGCAGTTTTGCTTCGTTCGGTCCTATTTTTTTAATCTGCCTTACGAGATCCCTCATTATTTCAGAAAACATTATTCCGTCGCTTGCGCCTATCCAAGTGAGGCGCAGTCTTTTATCATCAATCCCGAATTTTGGCAGAATCTCTTTTAAAAGCTTCACACGTCGTCTGGCCTTGTAATTGCCGTTGATATAATGACAGTCTCCCGGATGACACCCGCTGACAAGAACGGCATCGGCACCTTCCAGAAATGCTTTGATGATATACTGGGGATCAACCATCCCCGTGCACATCACCCGGATCAGTCGTATGTTTTTGGGATAACTCAACCTGGAAGTTCCCGCAAGATCGGCAGCCGTGTAAGTGCACCAGTTACATACAAAGGCGATTATGGTGGGTTCAAAATCATCCATGACTCTCTCCGTTTGTTGTTGCCATTAGTTGAAATTTAATAGATCACCCTCTCATATTCCAACAGATGCCAGGGCGTCCATGATCCCGTCGAACTCTGCAAATATTTGTTTCTTTTTGAAATGTTTTACCTGGGCTGCGCCGCTCGGACAAAATCCTGAACAACTGCCGCAGCCTTTGCAAACTGCTTCGTTGACGACTGACACCCCGCGGCGTTCGTCAAACTCGATGGCCGAGTATGGGCACAGGCCGATACAGACCTGACAGCCGGCACACACGTCAGGGTCAATCCAGGATATTGTCGACGGCACCTGGATGATTCCACGGGTTGCCAGTGAAAGCGCCTTGGAGGCGGCGCCCGACGCCTGGGCGACACTGTCAGGTATGTCCTTGGGAGACTGGCAGGCGCCGGCGAGAAAAACACCATCCGTAGCCGTATTCAGCGGACCCAGTTTGGGATGCTCTTCCAGAAAAAATCCGTCAGAGCCCAGGTTTACGCCGAATATGCGCCCGACTTCATTTGCATCACGGCGGGCCTCGATAGCTGAACAGAGGACGACCATATCAACGGGGACACGCAGAACCCTTCCCAGGAGGGTATCTTCAGCGATAGCAATGAGTTTCCCCTCTTCCTCAGGTTTGGTAGCCCTGTCCGTGATCTCAGCTACTTTTCCCCTTATAAAGTTGGTGCCTTCCTCCTGGCATCTTTTATAAAACTCTTCATACCCTTTACCGTAACAGCGCTGATCAATATAAAAATCATATACGACCGTATCGTGTCCAACTTTTTCCTTGATCAGATGAGTATATTTGAGCGCATACATGCAGCAGACGCGTGAGCAGTATTGGTGATAATTGACATCGCGGCTTCCGATACAATGAAGGATAGCCACACTGGCAGGAGTTTTGGTCAATTCACCTTTTTCATCCCTGATCAGAATTTTGCCCCCGGTCGGTCCGGTTGCATTGCTGAGCCGTTCGAACTCAAGGCTGGTAAACACATTGGGATAGGAACCGTATCCGAATTGTTTCATGGGCGTGGGATCCATGAGATCATAACCGGTGGCAATAATAATACTGCCGACTTTCACTTCAATCTCTTCAGCCTTCATGGTATGATCAATTGCCTTGGCCTCGCATACCTTGACACACTCCATACATTCGGAACAGGTGCCGCAGTTAAGACAACGCAAGGCCTCCTGCCTGGCCTGTTCTTCCGAAAAACCGTGGTTCACCTCGCTGAAGGCCGCGGATCTCTCCGATAGCGACAGATGTGAGGGCTGGGCCCTTTTTACTTCGGAAATGTTTTCGGGGATTTCCTGCCAGTTATTGCCCGGGGCTTCCGAAACGGCGGATTTCTGGGCATATTCATCAAGATTTTCTCCGTTGAGATATCGATGCATCGCCTCAACCGCCTTGCGTCCGGCCGCAACTGCTTCTATAACCGACGCAGGTCCGGTAACAGCATCACCAGCCGCAAATACATAAGAGATAGATGTCTGCATGGTATGGGGGTTTACCGCAAAAGTATCCCTTGGGGTCAGATCAGGGCCGTTGCAGGACTCAACCCAGTCAACATCCATCCTCTGTCCGATTGCACCGATAATTGCATCACATTCTATAACGAACTCCGAACCTTCCACAGGCACCGGACGACGTCGTCCGCTGCCGTCCGGTGCTCCGAGCTCGGTCTTTATGCATTTCAGGCCGTTCAGGCTGCCTTTTTCTCCTATGATGCCCACCGGTGCAGTCAGGTAATGAATTTTTATCCCCTCGGTTAGAGCGTCTTCAATTTCCTCGGGATAGGCCGGCATTTCGTTGCGGGTACGGCGGTAAACCACAGTCACTGAATCACAACCAAGGCGTTTAGCGATTCGCGCAGCGTCAATCGCGACATTGCCGCCGCCGATAACGGTAATCTTTTTTCCCGGCCGCTCACGGCTTCCCAGATTGATTTCTCTTAAAAAGTCAACCGCGTTGAATATGCCGCTGAACTCTTTTTCACCAGGGATATTGATATCCAGACTTTTATGGGCGCCGGTCGCAAGAAAAACAGCGCTGTACCCCTCTTCTTTAAGGCTATCGAGTGTGAAATCACGGCCCAGGCGTTTGTTTATTTCTGTGTTAATACCGAGCCTGAGTATATAGCCGATCTCTTTATCAAGCATTTCCTGAGGGAGGCGGTAATCTGGAATGCCGACCCTTAGCATGCCGCCCAGCTTTGGAAGGGCTTCAAAAATTGTTATCCGGTAACCTTTCAGGCGCAGATAATAGGCTGCTGTCAACCCGGCCGGTCCGGAACCGACTACCGCAATTTTTTCGGCACGCTCCTTTATTTCAGGCAAAGGCAATTCTGCCGGATCAACCTTATCAGCGGCAAAACGCTTTAATTCCCTGATGGATATGGCTTGATCGATTTCCTTGCGTCTGCATTGCTTTTCACAGGGATGCGGGCACACACGTCCCAGCACACCCGGCAGGGGCAGTTTTTCCATAATAAGCTGAACGGCCTCTTTGTATTTACCCTGACCGATCAACTGGACATAACCCTGCACGTTAATTCCTGCCGGGCAGGTGATTACACATGGCGCCCGGTCTTTCTTGTCGATACAAAAGGTAATTGGAACAGCCTGGGGAAAAGATCTGTAAATAGCCTTTCGGCTGCCCAGGGATTCATCCCACTCACTTGGAACCGATACCGGGCATACGTTTGCGCATTCACCGCAGCCCGTACAAACACCTTCTTTTACATAACGCGGCTTGCGGTGTATTTTTACTATATAGTTGCCGATATACCCGGAGACTTCCTTTACTTCACTGTAAGAAAGGAGCTTGATATTTGAATTCTGGGCTACTTCGACCATTTTGGGCGTGCCGATACAGGCGGCACAGTCAAGCGTGGGGAATGTTTTGTCGAACTGCAGCATATGGCCGCCGATGGTGGTCTCTTTTTCGACCAGATAAACCTTATGGCCGGAACTGCCGATATCAAGCGCGGCCTGCATTCCGGATATACCGCCACCTACCACCATTATATCAGGATGTACATTAACCTCACGTGTTTCAAGGCTGTTGTGATAATTGACCCGGTTAATGGCGGCAGCCACAAGAGTCTTGGCCTTGCGGGTGGCTTCATCTTCATCCGGAGTTACCCACGAAACCTGCTCGCGCACTGAGGCCATCTGGAACATATAAGCATTAAGTCCGGCACGCTCACATGCTCCTCGAAAGGTTTTTTCATGAAGACGGGGTGAACATGAAGCAACCACAACCCGATTCAGGCCATATTCTCTGATATCCTTCTCTATCATTTCCTGGCCGGGATCGGAGCACATGAATTTATAATCCCTGGCTACCACCACATTCCTGATTTTCCGCGCAAAGTCTGCGACTTCTTCGACCCGGACCTTTGCGGCGATATTTATCCCGCAGTGACAGATATAAAAGCCTATTCTGACAGACATGAAATTTCTCTCCCTATCTGATCAATTCATTTACCAGCCTGATAAGCTCTTCCGCTTCAGGCGGTTTTTCAAGAAATGCATCGGGTTCAGGAATTCCCTGCCCGGTCTTGAAGCCATCAAATTTCTGGTAATGAAAAAAGGTTTCCCTGTCTATGGCTGAAAGCATTATAACCGGAATCCGGTTCAACAGCCTGTCGTTCTTAAGTGAGCGGTATGTATTGATTCCGGATTCGCCCGGCATCATGACATCAAGTATTACAAGGGCGGGCTGATTCTTTTGCGCTTTGCTTATTCCTTCCGGACCATTGTCAACCGCCAGCACCTTAAAGCCCTCGTTCTGTAAGATGTTTGCAAGGAAAATCAGCATATCGAGCTCATAACCTACAACCAGAATATTTTTCTTTTTGGTTTTTGACTGCATACATTTTCCTAAAGCAACTATGAAAGGTCTGTCTGAAAGCTTTGAATATCTCCAATTCGGGCCTGGCATGGGTAATGGACTTTGACAGTCTGCAAGAAATTTTTAATGAGACATATCAACGCCCCCTGATTGTTAACAAAGAAACACAGGCAGGGACGAAATCATGGCTTCGTGGGCTTGTATCCACCGGGGCTGCCCGGATTTCATGGGAGCGAATTTGCTGCCGTTGGCGGAGTCCTTAGTCTCATTCTTGCAGAATGCCAAAGCCCATTACCCATGCTAAGCTCTTTAATAAGATGTTATGCAAAGGCCTCCTGTCTGTAAAAATAAAAAGGAGGCTGATAAAAAGAAAAAGTTGTTCCTAAATACAAGCATACTTTGTGCCAGAGTTGATGGGATACATAAATGTCGATTGATTACAATATGATGTTATTTATAACCCTCTGTAACATAGGCAGGTAAAACAAAGAGATGATGTGATATGTGCAACACAATACAAAAAGAAAAACTGATAACTTATTAAAACAACGAGAAATATAATGTTGCATTGCAGAAATATGGGACTGCAATGCAACACTTCATGCAACTTGGTGAGCTGGCGGCACAAGAAAAGAATTTTGCTTTACATAGTAATATTAAGGCTTTTAATCTTTCGCCAGAGGGTTGAACGGTCCATTTTCAAAGCCGAAGCTGTATTAATGCGGCTCCAGTTATGTTGTTTGAGGGTTTTTATTATGATTTCCCTCTCCTTTTTTTCTGAATCCTTTTTTCGGTACAAAGGTCTCTCCGGTAAAACAATGCTCTGTGATTTGTAGCGCTTCTGAATGTAATCCGGCAGATGGTGCAGTTCGATAATATTCGACTGGCTTATGATCAAAGCATGCTCAAGGATATTTTCAAGCTCGCGTACATTCCCAGGATAATTGTAGTTCAGAAGAATTTCCATTGCCTGCTCGGAAATATCTTTCGGCTGATTATCGCCCGATGCGCAATACTTTCTCATTATGTGGCGTATAAGAATCGGAATATCGGCTCTCCGGTTCTTCAGCGGCGGAAGCTCAATCCGCAATACATTAAGACGGTAATACAGATCTTCACGAAACAACTGCTTGTCGACCAGGCCTTCGAGTCCGCGGTTGCTCGCGGAAAGAATGCGAACATCAACATGGACAGGATGGCGGCTTCCAAGGGGATAAAAGTCTTTATCTTCCAGAACACGAAGCAATTTGGCCTGAAGAGAGAGGGGAAGGTCCCCTATTTCATCGAGCAGAATTGTTCCGCAGGCAGCCTCCTGGAATCTTCCCGGCTTATCACGGTCAGCGCCGGTAAAGGCGCCTTTAACATATCCGAACATCTCCGATTCAAGAAGATTTTCAGGCAGGGCCGCGCAATTTACTTTCACAAAAGGCTTGCCGGCCCGGCTGCTTTCCGAATGTATAACCTTTGCCAGAAGATCCTTTCCTGTTCCGGTTGCCCCTTCGATAAGTACCGTCGAGTTGCTTCCGGCGACAACACGAGTGATATCGAATATCTTCTGCATTGAAGGATCTTTTCCTATCATATCATGAAAGGTATAGCGTTCGCTTATGGCCTTGTTAAGCTGGTGAACCACCGTAAGATCATGGAATGTCGCGAGACCTCCGACAATTGCGCCCTTCTCATTTCTTAGGGCCATATAACTGGCGCGCACAGGAATTATTTCTCCGCCCGACATTTTCATTCTGCCCTTTATGCTGCTTCGAGCATTTCCGTTTTCAATGCAATCCCTGAGCATCTCCAGGTCATATTCTCCGCTGCTCTCAAACAGGGCAGAGCATGGTTTGCCGAGAACCTGATTTCTCGCATATCCCGAAATCTTCTCGGCAGCAGTATTAAAAAACGTGATATAACCGCCCCTGTTGACGGTAAATATCCCGGTATCAATATTTTCCAGGATAATTTTAAGGCTCCGCTCCTCAAAATGAACACGGTTTATCAAATCGGCAATCGGAGAATGATTCTGCAAAATGGTCAAACAACCTACCATGTTTTTGTCGGAATCGTATATCGGGGTTGCAAGGCGTGTGACGAGCCTGTGCATATCGAAGGGTTCCGAGATTTTAACGACGGAATCTTCATCGTTCCAGTCATTCCCGGTTTTAAAGAGGCATTTTACCATGCAGGGAACCCCGCAGAAAACCTCCCGGCAATCCTTATCCAGAACCTCTGTTTCTTTAAGTCCCATCAACGCCTGAGCAGTACAGTTCATGGATGATATTTTACGGTGGCTATCAACGGTAAAGGCCCCGATGTTCAATTCATCCAACACCTCAAGCCACTGGTCGCTGAGCACATGCTTTACTTTATTGGCGCTTGTTTTCGGCAACATATTAACTCCAGGCTTGTATGTGTGAGGGTGAACCGATATTTCAGATTGCCTTCGCGACAGGAATCAGCAGCGTAAAAACCGTTCCTTTGCCGGGACGGTTTTTAACCTCTACGCGTCCCTTGTGCCGTTCCATTATTCCATAAACAGTTGAAAGGCCGAGTCCGACACCGTATCCGTCTTTTTTGGTTGTATAAAAAGGCTCAAAAATACGGGGGAGATCCTTCTCCGAAATTCCGGTCCCAGTGTCTTTTACGCTTATTATCACAAAACCTTCGGCTGAATCGCTTTCCGCCGATAATTCAATAGTTCCTCCGTCCGGCATCGCATCAATCGCATTGAATATAAGATTTATAATGCATTGCTGTAACTGATTGAAATCTCCTTCAATGTCTGGCAGACGGGGATCCACGGATATTTTAAGTTCAATTTTACTAAGCTCGAGTTTGTGCCGGCTTAAAAGTGCGCAACGCTGTATAAGATCTTCTGCTCTCAATCTGGCAAGAGCCGGATCGGATTTGCGGGAAAAGGTTAAAAGGCTTGAAACTATCTGGGAACATCGGCTGGTTTCACTTTCTACCAGCTCGAGCTGGGCTTTAAATTTTTCATGACTCTCATCCGACAACCGGCCTCTTTCCAGAATACGGCGCATAAGCCGGACATAATTCAGGACTCCTGAAAGAGGGTTGTTTATTTCATGGGCTACGCTTGCCGCAAGCCTCCCGAGAGACATCATCTTGTCCTGGTGAAGAGTCTGTGCCTGGTCGACAACCTCTCTTTCCAGCATGGCCGTGTATTCTTTTATCTGTCTTCTTGCGGACCAGCGCTCTTTAGCCCTCTTTAAGGCCATGAAAAGGGCATCGTGACCGACCGGCTTTGTTATAAAATCGGATGCATCAAGCTGGAGGGCTCTGATAGCAACATCCATTTCGCCGAAAGCAGTCGCCACGATAACTTCAATATCCGGCAAATCCTTCTTCAGAATTTCAAGGACCTTAAGACCGTCAATCCCCGGCATCCTGATATCGGTTATAACTATATGAGGATTATTTGCCATGCATAAATTCACCCCGGCTTTACCGTCCTCGGCTGTAAAAACCTCATATCCGGCATCCTGGAGAGTGAGGGATACTACATCCCTTATGTCCTGTTCGTCGTCTATCAGGATTACTTTCCATTTAATCGGCTTCACCATAAAATCTCCGGGAAAGAAGATAACAAGTTACTGAAGTTTTTGAATAAGGTCGCACAGAAGGCGAACTCCGAATCCGGTTCCCCCGGCGCCGCAATAGTCAGTTTCTTTCTTTGTATATGCGGGCCCTGCAATATCGATGTGAGCCCACCTCTTATCTTCTATGAATTCAGACAGGAATAAGGCCGCGGTTATGGCTCCGCCCCATTTTGAGCTGCTCATGTTGCTTATGTCGGCAAATTCGCTTTTCAATAATTCCCTGTAATCTTCAGGAAGAGGCATGCGCCAGCAGCGTTCACCAGTTTTTTTTGCGGATTGGATTATTTTTTCAGCCAGCTCGTCGTCGGGGGAAAAAAGTCCGGCGATCTTTTCTCCAAGCGCAACAACACACGCTCCGGTTAAGGTTGCAACGTCAATTAATATATCGGGATTATATTCTTTTATAACGTAAGAGATCGCATCGGCAAGAATCAGCCGTCCCTCGGCGTCGGTATTGTTTATTTCAATTGTTTTCCCGTTATAACCAGCAACAATGTCTCCGGGTCTTGCAGCATCTCCTGACGGCATGTTTTCAACAATAGGGATTGCCCCGATTATTCCGACCATTAGTTTCATTTTTGCGGCAGAAATGAGAGTTGCCGCAACCGCTGCAGCGCCCGACATATCCATTTTCATGTCTTCAAGAGATCCGGGAGGTTTTAAATTTATTCCGCCTGAATCGAAGGTAACCCCTTTTCCCACGAGAGCGATGGTTTTTTTTGCTTTTTTAGGGCTGTATTTAAGAATAAGAAGCCTCGGCTTATTACTGCTTCCTGATGCAACCGCAATTATTGCGCTGAAACCGAGACGTTTGAGTTTCTGTTCGTCAAAAACACTGATTTTCAGATTAACCTTTCCGGCGGAAGCGGCCATCTCTTTCGCGAGCTGTTCAGGTGTTTTGTCATTTGAAGGAATGCTGACCCATTCTCTGGCAAGAATCGTGCTGCTGCAGACAATTTCAACCCGGCCGGGCAGTTCTGAAAATATTTTTGAAATATCCGGGTCAACAAAAAACTCAATTTTTTTTATCGGGCTGGATTTTCTCTCATTCTTATATTTATCAAAAATGTGGTTCCCGAGAAAGGCGCCTTCCATCATCGATTCAAGAACAATCCGGATGTCGCTGTTCAATTTTTCCGCAGAAGGCGCCACTATCAGAACTTCATCAAGCTTTTTTCTGATGCATTTTTTTACGGCTTTCCCGCAAAATGCCCGGAGAGATTCTGAATCAATGTTTTTTATTTTACCCAATCCCAGAAAAATTACTCTTGAAGCCTTTATTCCGTGAATATCAAAAAGAATCAGTTCGTCGTCTTTCGCGCCTTTGAATTCCTTTGCCCTGCGGGTGTGATCAATCAATGAAACAACATCGCTGCCGTCATGTATTTCAGAATCTTCGCAAACGGGTATAATAACCGCGTCAGTTTTTAATCCGGAAATATCGCCTGTTTTAAGATTAAGCATTATCTGTACATCGCCTCAATTTCATTTTTATATATATCCATGGCCACATTTTTCTTAAGCTTCATTGTAGGGGTGAGGAGTCCGTTGTCGATTGTAAACTCCGGTACGATCGTTATTTTCTTGATCGATTCAAAGGATGCGAATTCCCTGTTTTTCTCGGCGATTTCATCCTCGATAAGCTTCTTTATTCTGTCATTTTTTATAAGATCGTCGATGCTTTTGAATGATATGCCGTTTGAATTGGCATAATCCTTCACATTATCGGGATCGATTGTGACAAGCGCGGAAAGGAAATTCTTCCTGTCGCCGATGACGCATATCTGATTTATATATTTTGAAGTCGCTATCACCCCTTCGATTGCGGAAGGGGCTATATTCTTGCCTCCCGAGGTTATTATAAGGTCCTTCTTGCGGCCTGTGATTTTCAGGAAGTTTTCGGAGTCTATCTCTCCCAAATCCCCCGTGTACTGCCATCCGTCCTCGGTGATTGTCTTTGCCGTTTCCTCAGGCATTTTATAGTATTCCTTCATTACATTCCGTCCCCTGTACATGACTTCGCCTTCTTCAGAAAGCTTCTGTTCTATGCCTGGACCCGGCTGTCCCACCCATCCGAAGCGGAAATTATTGTAACGGTTGAGGTTTGTGAATGAAGTGTTTTCGGTCATTCCTATTCCTTCAAGCACCAGTATTCCGGCCGCATGAAAGAATTTTCCTATTGTCGGATTCAAAGGCGCGGCTCCGCTGATACACCAGCGCACTCTTCCGCCCAAAGCTTCCTGTATTTTGCTGAATACGAGCTTTGTCGCGATTTTGTATTTGAATGCCGTTGAGGCGGGAATGGGTTTTTTGCTCTGTTTAAGTTCGCTTATCTCATATCCGACATCGCAAGCCCATCTGAATATTTTAAGGGCAAGGCCTCCCTTTGCTTCGGCGCCGCTTAATACCTTGGAATAAACTTTTTCATAAATGCGCGGCACGCTCGCAAACCAGTGCGGTCTCGCAATCTTAATATCTTCGATTATTGTATCCATGCTTCGCGTAATTGTAGTCGGGCATCCGGCGAGAAGCGTAGCATATACGCAGGTGCGTGCGAATACATGCGCCAGGGGGAGAAACAGAAACACTTCATCTCCGTCCAATATCTGGGTGCTTAAGTGCACCGACTGGGCTGTGAATGTGACATTATCATGCGTAAGGACAGCCCCCTTGGGTACTCCGGTTGTGCCGGATGTATATACTATTCCTGCGGGATTGAGAGGGGTTACCTCCTCGACTCTTTTTTTCAATTCACTGTCGGGCACTTCCATGCCAAGTTTGAGAAATTCCTCGAAGCTGATTACCCAGCTGTCGTCGGAATTGCCTGCTCCTTTTAAAAGCACAACCTTGCGGATGTTCGGTATGTTCTTTCTTATTCCGAGCAGTTTGTTGAGCTGGATATCGTCCTGTGCGAAGACGATAACCGCATCCGAATGATTTATTATGTATTCGCAATCTTTTGGCAGATTCGACTGATAAATTCCTACGGTGCATGCTCCAATGCTTGTAATACCGCAATCTGCAAGGATCCACCTGTAGCAGGTATAGCTTACGATATTGACCTTGTCATTCTTCTTCACTCCAAGAGCTATAAGACTTTTTGAAACATTTTGCACCTGGGCATAGAATTCCTTCCATGTTACCGAGTCCAGACGGCCGGCTTCGGGGAACCATTTGTAGGCCGGTTTGTCGGGATATCTTTCAACAGTCTCCTTCAGCATTTCATGAATATTCTGAAAATCTCTTATCGGCATAAATCTCCTCCTTATAAAAAAGATGGATATCGAATTTCAAACATCGAAGGGCTGATCGTTTATCGTAGATCGTGAATCGAAAAATTATCAACAATCACTTGAACACTTGAACCCTCGAAGCCTTGAATCCTATATATTGTTATTCCGGAATAAAACCCGGTTCTCTTATTTCCGTCATCGTTATTGCATTTTCAGGACACCCTGTGGCGCACTGGCCGCACCCGAGGCATTTTTCTTCTATAACTGAAGCGATGCTTTTTTCATCCGCCTTTATTGCGCCGAACCAGCATCTATCCTCGCATATGCCGCACGATGTGCATGCCTGAGGATCAACTTCAGGGCGGTAGCGGCTCGGGTCGCACAGTGACAGGCGGTCCGAAATCAGCAGAGTGAAAGACTGGCAGCAGCAGCCGCAGCAGTTGCATATAAAATGACCGACTCCGGACTTGTTCATTGTGACATGAACAAGACCGGCCTCTTCGGTCTTATCGATTATGTCAAAGGCTTCTTCCTTTGACACTTCGCGGCCTGTTCCCCTCTCTATGGTATAATCGGCTCCCCGGTTGATCTGAAGACAGACCTCGACAGGGGCATCACATTTCCGCATGGTTAAACGGCATGTGCACTTTGTAACGGCTATACGGCTTGAGGATTCGATAATCTTTCTTATGCTCTCAGGAGCCAGAACCTGAACCTTCCCGGTTTCTATCGATTTTCCAACAGGAACAACACGTGTAAAAGGGCGCGGCATGAATTTGACCAGAACATTTGCAAGATCCGGCCATTCCTTGTCCATATAGTCCCGCCAGAGATCGTAAAACTTGGGGGGCGCTTCAGGCCATAGAATCGTTCCGTCATGAAACTGAGCAAGGTGGGCGGGGGGACGCCATTGGGTTATTCCGCCTTTTTCTTTTTTGAAGACAAGACCCTTCCTGAACATGTCTTTCAGAGCCAAGTCTATTTCATTAACCGGACGATTCAGTTTTTCAGCCATTTCATCCGATGTGCCGGGAAGCGATATGAGCAGCTTTGCCTGATCATCAGTTATCATGCATTGGAGAATTTCAGGTATCAGCTCCGAGTCTTTCTGCATCATCCGCTCGGCAAAAACCTGGTATGAAGACGTGTCGCTCATTATACCTCACAGCAATATGTAATGGGTTAAATAGGTTCTATAGCGGTTCTCAAAAATATGTTTAAGTTTGGGTATGGATTTTATGTGATCCGCAGAAACAATGCCATACCCTCCGTCAACGGCGGCATATCCGCATCCATTATATCCGAGTAGCCCCAATGGATAAAGGTCACGAAGCCGTTCACAGTATCCGCCTGTACAATTTCATTATAGTCTATTCGGGGGCGTCCTCGAAGCCTTTAAACAAATCTTCTGCGAATCACATAAAATTCATACCTAAACAAGACAGCTCATATAGGAATATTATTATGAGAAC
>Ga0105102_10000059_pt1 | contig 24650 bp, 19 predicted proteins | sample PPLLaktember2015_FD_87032 | JGI IMG/M metagenome (GOLD analysis project Ga0105102, IMG submission 87032) | Freshwater sediment microbial communities from Prairie Pothole Lake near Jamestown, North Dakota, USA - PPLs Lake P7 Core (6) Depth... | ecosystem: Environmental > Aquatic > Freshwater >...
AAGGCATTACTGAAAATTACAGTAGTATTGGAGTGTCGTCATTTGTTAATCATCACACGCGACACCGAACGGATGTTGGAGATAAGTGGCAAAAAGATTGAAGTCATCCCTGTTTGGAAATGGTTAATAAATTTAAAAATCGACCAGACGAAGCAAGCGAAATAACATTATTCCCGTCAGCCTGTGAAAACCCATCAGAATGCTGAATTCCAAACCAAACAACGGTTACTTTTCTTTTTGCCGATGGTTAAGATATTCTCCGGATTAATTAAATTTGAATCAAAAAGTTCAGGTTGCAGGAATAAAAAACCAGACAATAACTCTGTAAAGGTTGAATGAAGATTTACTGATCAAGGAGTTACGAAGCAGGAACACCATCGCTTTTGACTTTGTTTTTAATTACTATTACTCCGGATTATGTGCCTTTGCGCATAAGTATATACCGGAGAAGAAGGTGGTTGAAGACATTGTGCAGGATTTTTTTGTGACCTTCTGGATAGAAAGCCCCCGGCTGGAAATAAAATCCTCCCTGAAATCCTATCTCTTTACTTCCATCCACAACCGGTGCCTGGACTGGCACAAACACCAGACGGTTCACCAGAAATACCGGAAGAATGTTTTACTGAAAAATGAAGAAAGTGAACTCCGGTCAGAAGAGATGTTGGTGGAATCGGAACTGCGGCTGGCAATTCAGAAGGGGCTGGAGCAATGTGCACCCCGTGCCCGGGAAATCTTCGAAATGAGCCGGATCAACGGGCTATCCAATCAGCAGATTGCCGATCAGTTGGGCTTATCCAAACGCACGGTGGAACTGCAGATCAGCAATGCGCTGAAAATACTGAGAACCTCGCTCAGGGATTATCTCCCGGTCTGGATGATCGCGTGGTTATTGGGATAATTTTTTTCTTCATCCATATGTGTATGGAATCCCTCTGTCGTCATATTACTGTGACGGATAAACAACACGTTTTTTTCATAGGTTTAGGTTTGATTTGACATGAGTAGAAGTAACTCAATCGCATCGATGTTGCCCGGGTACTTTTCCGGTGAGCTATCCGGGGAAGACCGGGCAATTGTCGATGCCTGGCGGGCGGAATCGCCTGAAAATAAAGAGGAATTCAGGCAGTTGCAGAAGGCCTGGGACAGCTACCCCCTGCTGCAGGAGATGGAGCAGTACAATGCCTTTGAGGCCCTCCGGAAAGTGAATGACAGGATCAGGGAAAGGGAAACCAGGCAATGGTTGATGCGTTTCCAGCGGATTGCAGCAGTTTTGATCATTCCTCTATCGGCTTACACCGGCTACCTGGTTTTCAAAAACAACTCCTATAAGGAAGTAACCCAATCTGAGCCGGTCTGGCAGACCATTTGCACACCTCCCGGCGTCAAATCCCGTTTTTTCCTACCCGACAGTTCTGCAGTCTGGCTTAACTCATCCTCTTCGATCACTTACCCCGTGGCCTTCTCCGGAAAAACCCGCAAGGTTAAAATCACGGGGGAAGCCTTTCTGGATGTGAAAAAGAATGAGGTTCAACCTTTTGTGGTCGACCTGGGAAAGATTAATGTTAAGGTATTTGGAACACGGTTCGATGTGATCAACTTTGAAAATGAACAGCAGACGGATGTGATCCTGGAATCGGGAAGCATTTCCCTGGTTCAGGGGACCGGCAACCAGGAGAAGGTTATGGCTACCCTCCGGGCCGGGGATATGGCAGTTTTCGAAAGAGTGAACAATAATCTGGAAATCAAATCTGTAAAAACGGAAAAGTACACGGCCTGGACGGAAGGCAAACTGATCTTCCGGGAGGATTCCATGGATGAAGTAGTCCGGAAGCTGAACCGCTGTTTCAATGTGCAGATCGAAGTGGCTGATTCTAAAATACTGGAATATATTTATACGGCTACTTTTCAGAATGAATCCATTGACCAGATCCTTGAATTACTGACCATTTCTGCCCCGATCCGGTATCAGGTGATTCAGCGGGAAAAGAAAGGGGACGTGTTCAGTGCCAAACGGATTATTTTGCGAAAAAGAAAATGAGAATTACGAATAATTATTAAAAGATCTGAAAACCATTATTAAATCAAACCTTAAACGAGATTGCCGATGAAGAAATAAAAGAATAAAAACATAGAAAAGGAGATGTTGGCCCATCTCCTTTCCAAAAGCAGGCGATTCCCTTGGCCGGGAGCGCCCAATGATTTTATTATTATTTAAAACCAATCAAATGTATGAAAAATATTATTAGTAGGACCATTCCGGAGTTTACAAATATCTGGAATTCTAAACTGTTCATGACCATGCGACTAACTGTTCTTGCTTTACTGATCGGGATAATTCAAAGCTACGCGGTGGAGACCTATGCCCAGATGACCCGGTTGAACCTGGAGGCTAAAAACTCTACGGTAAAGGATGTCCTCAACAAGATTGAGGAGCAGTCTGAGTTTTTCTTCCTGTACAACAGTAAACTGGTGGAGGTGAACAGGGAGGTGAACCTGGAGGTAAAAAATAAAAAAATCACCGAAATCCTCGATATTTTGTTTGAGGGAACCAATACCACTTACAAGGTGGTGGACCGGCAGATTGTTTTGACTTCTTCGGAAATGGGCAATGGTTTTGAAGCCCAACAGCAAAAATCATTAACCGGGAAAGTTACCAGTTCTGCCGGCGATCCCCTTCCGGGAGTTACCGTAGTAGTAAAAGGGACCACCACCGGAACCATCACTAATGCTGATGGAAACTTTGTTGTCTCCAATGTTCCGCCTGAAGCTACACTTGTGTTTTCGTTTGTGGGGATGAAAACCCAGGAAATCACGATTGCAGGGAATACAACAATTGATGTTACATTGATTGAAGATGCGTTCGGAATCGATGAAGTTGTAGCTATTGGATATGGTACTGTTAAAAAATCAGATCTTACCGGTTCTGTTTCGTCGCTTCGCAAAGAAGACATGAATACCGGCGTCAATTCGACTATGACCGGATTATTACAGGGGAAAGCGGCAGGTGTTCAAATTACACAAGCCAGTATGGAGCCGGGCGGTGGTACCACAGTGCAGATCAGGGGAGCCGGTTCTGTTAATGCAGGATCAGATCCATTGTATGTTGTCGATGGTTTACCCATCGAAAATAGCCAGGTTATTTCAGGAAATGGCACCACAATACCTGGGGTAAGTGTTCCCCGAAGTCCTCTTAGCAGTATTAATCCTTCAGACATTGAGTCTATTGAAATTTTGAAAGATGCTTCGGCAACTGCAATCTACGGAGCCAGGGGTGCAAATGGAGTTATTCTGGTAACTACCAAGAAAGGTTCTTCCGGAGCCATGAAAGTTACTTACAGTGGTTATACCGGAATTCAAACTCCAATCAATATGATTGAAGTCCTCAATCCGGAAGATTACAAAAGAATTTTAAATGAAATATTAGATACGCCCGGATCAAATGTCTCGCAAACAGAACGTGTTCTTGACATTCAGAATGGAGGAACGGACTGGCAAAAAGAGTTGTTGGAAAGTGCAGTTGTTCAGAGTCATAGCTTGTCGTTTACTGGTGGAAATAATGGCACTAAATATTTCGCATCATTAAATTATTTCGATCAAAACGGTGTATTGAAAACCTCAGGATATGAGCGGTATGATTCCAGATTAAATCTGGAACACCGAACCAACAAAATGCTGTTTGGAGTGAACTTTTCAACCTCTTATACGCATGACAATGTAGTTCCGGTAGGTTTTAGTACCAATGAAGAAGGAAGTTCCCTTTATGCTGGAAGGGGATTCGACCCGACTTTGAGTGTTTTTGATGAGAACGGTGCTTATCAGACTACATCAATGTTAAATCTGGACAATCCATTAGCATTGCTTTACGGAAAAACCAGTGAGACTGATAATTACCGAACATTGGGTACTCTGTTTGGTGAATATACTATTTTGAAAGGCTGGACTGCAAAACTAAATGTAGGGTTCGATTCCAGAAACAGCCGAAGAGATACCTATGTATCACGCTTAACTAAAGATGGAAGGGCGAATTCAGGAGTTGGTACTGTTCTTACCGGTACCAGGAATAATTATCTGGGTGAGTTAACAACCACGTATAACCGCGATCTTGGAGAAAAGAGCAGCCTGACGGTTATGGGAGGTATTACCTATCAGAAATTTATCAATATTAATTTCGCAGGAACAGGAAAAGGCTTCCCAGTTGACGAATCGAAAACGAATAATATGGGTCTTGGAGATGCGGCATTATATTCAATGAGCAGCTCAAAGAATAATAACAAGCTTCTTTCGTATATCGGGCGGGCAAATTATAATTTGCTTGACAAATTCCTGTTTACAGCTACCTTAAGGGTTGACGGTTCTTCCCGTTTTGGTACGAACAACAAATATGGATATTTCCCATCAGGAGCATTTGCATGGAAAATGAGTGATTATGATTTTATTAAAAACCTGAATGTTTTCAATTCCTTAAAATTCAGGGCAAGTATAGGACGCACCGGTAATCAGGATATTGGCAACTTCCTTTCGATAACCACTTTTGGCTCAGGAGATGTTGTTCTGTTAGGAGGTCAGCAATATGTAACATTTGTACCTACAAGGATCGCAAATCCTGACTTAAAATGGGAAACAACTGAGCAGATTAATGTGGGATTCGATATGGGATTTGTAAAGAACCGGATTTCAGCATCCATCGATTATTTTGAGAAAAATACGTTTGATATGTTGTTTGACTTGCCCATACCTTCATCAACAGGGTTTACTTCCATCATGTCTAACATTGGAAATATTAAAAACAGTGGTTTTGAATTCACCATTGATTCACGAAACCTAACCGGTAAATTGAAATGGAATACAAGTCTGAATTTCAGTACCCTGAAGAACAGTGTAACCGACATCGGGGATATTTCTGAAATTATACATACCGGCGCCGGTCAATCAACTTCACAAATTGCCATCATCCGTGTTGGTGAAACAATAAATTCATTCTACGGATATAAAACAGATGGAATATGGCAAACAACAGAAGAAATTACTGCTTCCGGAACAAAAGATCCGGTAAAACCCGGTGATGTTAAATTTGTAGATCAAAATGGTGATCATGTGGTGAATACCAGCGACCGCGTTATTCTGGGGAAATCGATACCAACATTAACCATGGGATTAACAAACACGTTTGAATTTAAAAATTTCCAGCTTAATTTTTTCATTGATGCTGCCAGTGGTGTAAATATGTTGAATAATTCAAAAGTTGAAACCTATTACCCGGTTAGTCATCGCCGAAACAGAATGGCTGAACCTTACCTGAACTGTTGGACTCTTGAAAATCCGTCAACTGAATATCCATCGTTTGTAAATCCTGCAGGACAAGGAAATAAAGCGGTCAGTGATCTTACTGTTGAGGATGCTTCCTACATCAGGCTCAAGTCAGCTCAACTATCTTATATGGTTCCTTTAAGAAACAAAAAAATATTTGACCACGTCAATGTTTATGTCAGCGGTCAAAATCTGTATACTTTGACCAATTATACCGGACAGGATCCAAGCACCAACTCGAATGGAAACAGCAGTTTGAAAATTGATTTTAATTCATATCCTGTTTCCAGGACATTTACTTTAGGGGTAGAATTAGGTTTTTAATTTAAATCAGTTACAATTATGAAATTAAAATACTTTTTATCATCAGTATTGCTGGGAACACTTTTGTTATTTTCTGGCTGTAATAATATGTTGGATGAGGACGTATATTCTCAGCTCGATCCTTCCACTTTATTTAATTCTTCCAACGGAATTGAACGAGTACTTTTCTCCGGATACCGTGATGCGCAAATTACGGGTAACTTTGGCGGAAACATATGGTTTCAGGAAGAGTGGACCTGCGACCAGTTCTGGGAAACGGGTGGCGCAGTAAATTTACAGGCAGCCGTTATGTTAGCTTTCACCTGGGATGCTTCTTATCCTACTCACTGGACTACCTTATGGGAAAACTGTTATAATTCAGTGCGGAATTGCAATCTTGTTTTGGAAAATGTAGATGCTTCTCCGGTTGAGGATGCTTTAAAAGAACGGTTAAAAGCTGAAGCACGTTTTGTCAGGGCATCAGCCTATTACATACTTTACACGATGTGGGGTCCGGTTCCATTGCGCATCAGTACAACCGGCGATCTCGAAATGGCTCGAGCAACAGATGCCGAAATGCAGACTTTTCTTGAAAAAGAATTTACTGATGCAGCCGCGGTTCTTCCGAATTGGGGCGAAATTTCAAGCTATCAATACGGAAGGGCAACAAAAGGTGCAGCTCTTGGTTATTTGACCAAATTTTACCTGAATACCAAACAATGGCAGAAATGTGCTGATGCTGCTAAAAAACTTATGGATACAGGTATTTACCAGTTGTGGCCGGATTATACTACCTTGTTTTCTGTTGATGCCGAAACAAAGCAAAAGGAACTGGTTTGGGTTTATCCGTGTAGTCCGCTTGGACCTGGAAATGAATTTATAAATGGTGCATATCCTCCTTCCTATGCTTCAACCGTAGATGGTAGATGGCCTTTCCTGCCAAATCAAAGAAACTGGGCAAGGATGGACCGTTTAAAGGATTGGTTCTTTAATTCGTTCGCTCCCGGGGATAAACGTAAAGACTTGATTGTTAGCGAATATATCAATATGGCAGGAAAGAAAATTTCATTATTGAACCAAGACAATACACGCTCATTTAAATACACACCTGATCCTGCCGCAGTTAGCAACGACCATGGAAATGATATCGCTGTTATTCGTTATGCTGACATTTTGCTTTCACGAGCAGAAGCATTGAACGAACTGAATGGACCAAGCCAGGAAGCGTTGGATTTGATTCAAATGGTTCGCCACAGGGCAGGGTTAACAACTCCACTTGTACTTGCTAATTTTACAAAGGAATCTTTGCGTCAACGTATTCTTGATGAAAGAGGATGGGAATTCTATGGCGAAAAATTGAGAAGACAAGATTTACTCCGCAATGGTACATTTGTAAGTAATGCAAAAGCCAGAAGAGTTACTATTGCAGACGATCACCATAAACTCTTTCCAATTCCGCAAACCGAAATTACTGCAAACACGCTTTGCGAACAGAATCCAGGGTACTAATTCGATTTTAATTAATAAAAAGACTGCCAGTAGATTATAGTGGCAGTCTTTTTCTACGCTGCTGGTCTCATTGACACTGCTGGTTTTTATGTTTTTGATAACTGACTTCTAAATCAAATAACTATGAAAAATATTTTTCTCTCTCTTTTTTTCTTTCTGGCATATACTTCCTATGCTCAGAAGTGGGCTCCAGTTCAGGGGAAAATAGTAACAAAATGGGCTTCCGAAGTTTCAACTGAAAATGTATGGAAAGAATATCCCCGTCCACAGTTTGAAAGATCCGAATGGCAAAACCTGAATGGATTATGGGATTATGCCATCCTGAAAAAACAACAGCCTTTGCCACAGAAATTTCAGGGTGAAATACTTGTTCCTTTTTGTGTCGAATCAGCTTTGTCGGGTGTTGGAAAATCAGTTACTCCTGAAGACCGGATCTGGTACAAACGTTCGTTTATAATTCCTGAAGCGTGGAAAAATAAACAAATTCAACTGAATTTTGAAGCAGTGGATTATACCGCATCGGTCTGGATAAATGGGGCGTTAATAGGTTCTCATCAGGGAGCATACGATCGGTTTTCATTTGATATTACTCCTTATTTAAAGGCAAAAGGGCCTCAGGAAATTGTAGTTTCTGTTGACGATCCGTCAAGTTCCGGAGTCCAGCCACGTGGCAAACAACAAATGCCACAGGAAGGAATCTGGTACACTCCGGTAAGTGGAATTTGGCAATCTGTTTGGATTGAAACATTTTCATCGGAAGCATTTCTGGCTGAAGCCAAAATTACACCCAACATCGATACCAAATCGGTTTCAATTATTCCAATGCTGAATAAACCGCTAAAACCTGAATATACTGTAACGGCAACAATCAGTAGCAAAGGGACGGATCTTGTTTCAAAGCAAGGCCTGGCCAATCAGGAAATTCAAATTGAAATCAAAGATCCAACACTTTGGTCGCCCGATCATCCATTTCTGTACGATTTGAAACTAATACTTCAAAATTCAAAAGGCGAAGTACTTGACGAGGTGAAAAGCTATTTCGGAATGCGAAAAATTAGTTTGGGCGATTTGAACGGAAATAAATCTTTATTTCTGAACAATGAACCACTGTTCCATTACGGAACACTCGATCAGGGTTGGTGGCCCGATGGATTGCTGACTCCGCCTTCTGATGATGCCATGAAATATGACATTCAGTTAACGAAAGAAATGGGTTTCAACATGATTCGGAAACACATTAAAGTTGAACCTGACCGTTGGTATTACCATTGCGATAAGCTGGGTGTTTTGGTTTGGCAGGATATGCCTTCAGGAATGGTGGTTATTCCGGAAGAAGGAAAAACCCGGCCGGTGCATGTACAACATGTTTCGCGTCAGGGTGCCGACCTCAATCAACGATCTGTTGATGCTGCTGAGTTTGAGTGGGAACTTCGGCGGATGGTTGACCTGCATTACAATTCGCCATCCATTGTCGTTTGGGTACCTTTTAACGAAGGCTGGGGTCAGTATTCCACCTGTCGGATTGCAGATGTGGTAAAAGCACTTGATCCATCGCGTTTGGTCAATGCGGTAAGTGGTTGGGCGCTTCGTCCTTGCGGCGACTTATACGATATTCACACCTATCAAACTGAAGTTAATGTTCCGGCTGTTTCGCTCGACCGTGCTTCAGTAATTGGCGAATTTGGCGGAATAGGCTATCCGGTAAAAGATCATTTGTGGAATCCTGAAATGCGGAACTGGGGTTACCAAACTTATCAGTCGGCCGATGAACTCTGGAAAAATTACAAATATAAATTCAATCAGATTGTGGAAATGAAAAAAAACAAAGGATTGTCAGCAGCCGTTTATACCCAGACCACCGATGTGGAGGGTGAAGTAAATGGTTTTATGACTTATGATCGCGAAATCATTAAAATTCCGGTTGATTCTTTGCGGATTCTGCATTCCAAACTATTCGAAAAATAAATAAAGTGTTTTCCAATTTGTAAAAAGCTTAACTGTTTGCCAAATACTTATTGTAATTTTAAAGGTCATGTATCGACAAAACTTCAAAATCAATCAAATTTAATAGGTAAGGATGATCAAATCGCTTTTATGTCTAATTCTTGCCCTGGTTTTTACAGGGAATGGAAAAATCTTGTTTGCCCAGTCGTCTCATTCAGCAGATTCTGAGGTGAAAGTTCATGCACCCATTTTTACCGATCCAAACTATCAGGGTTCCTGTGATCCTGAGATTGTGTGGAATGATCAGCTTCATCGATACTTTATCTTTTATACCGCGCGAAAGGGAAATCAGGAAAACACCTTTTTAGGGACTCCGATCGGGGTGATCTCGTCAGCTGATCTGGTTAATTGGGATTTTGAAGGTTACTGTATATTCGATGGGGTAGGAGGGAAAAAGGATGCCGGAGAAACTTTTTGGGCACCCGCAATTATTGCACACGATGGTTTTCTGCACCTGTTCGTTACTTATAAATCCGACACACTTCCAGTAAAAGGACCATGGGGCGGCCCTGGAAAAATCGTTCATTATAAAACACCATCAAATAACCCAATCGATGGTTGGATGAAAGTGGAAGATATGCACGATCCTGAAATAAATGCGTTAGATGCAACAGTTTATGAAAGCGAGGGATTATTCCATGTTTGGTACAAAGGAAAGTTGGAAGGTGCAGCTAAAAATGAATTGTTCCATTTGGTTTCGACTGATATGAAAAAATGGGAAAACAGGGGATTTTCGCAAAGTGATGTTTTTAATGAAAAAGCAACAGGTTCCGATTTTGAAGAAGCCCCCTATATTTTTCAGTGGAAAAACTCGTTTTGGCTTATCACCGATCCGCATAATGGATTTTTCGTTTATCAATCAGCCGATGGTGAAAACTGGAAATTTCAGGGTACAATTTTAAAAGAAAGTGGCACACGCAGTCTTGATAATTCCATTGCTCGTCATTGCAGTGTGGTGGTTAAGGACGACCGGGCATTTATTTTTTATCATGTTGAGCCCTGGCGACGTTACGATTTGGAAAAGAAACAAGGAAAAGAACGCGTTCCTATTTTTAAACAACCGCTGGAAAACAGAAGAAGTGTACTTCAAATGGCTGAACTGGAATTGCAAAACGGCCGCATTGTTTGTAATCGAAATAAACAAATTAATCTCACTCAACATCCATGAATAAACTGATATATACCGCGTCATTGGCTACCTTTTGCTTTCTCAATATTGAATCTCAAGCTAAAAAGAAACCCAATATTGTCATTTACCTGGCCGATGATCAGGGGCAGGCAGACGGAACGGTTTATGGTGCAAAAGTATTGAAGACCCCAACGGCTGATATATTGGCTAGAGCCGGACTTACATTCAATAATGCGTTCATTGCATCTCCGGCTTGTGCTCCAAGCCGGGCAGCTCTTTTAACAGGCTTGATGCCTGCCAGGAATGGTGCTGAGGTAAATCATTCCTATCCCAAATCCGGGACAATTGTATTAACTACCAAACTTCAGGAATCGGGTTATAAAGTACTTGGGTTTGGAAAAGTTGCGCATGAAAAAATGAACAAGGAATGTGGTTTTGATTTTTATTCTGAACCTAAGGTGAATCTTTACGATCATGTTTCGGAGTATTTCAGGAATAATGAAACCAAAGAACCTGTTTGCCTGCTGGTAGGCGATCGCCGGCCACATGTACCCTGGACTACGAAAAGCATTTACGATCCTGCTGCATTACAACTTCCTCCGTATTTTGTCGATACCAAAGAAACACGTGAGCATTGGGCCGAATATTATTCCGACATTACAGGTCTCGACGACGAAATGGGAAAAGTGTACCGGCTCGCTCATGAAAAATTTGGCGATAATTTTATCTTCATCTATTCTGCCGATCATGGCGGGCAATGGCCGTTTGGTAAATGGAATTTATATGATGCCGGAATAAAAGTTCCGCTGATTGTCGTCTGGCCGGGGCATATCAAAGCCAATACCCGAACTGATGCGATGGTCAGCTGGATCGATATTTTCCCAACTCTTCTGGAAATATCCGGGAGTAAATTGCCTGATAATCTGGATGGCAAATCGTTTGAACAGGTTTTGGAAGGGAAAACGGATATATTCAGGGAATATATTTATACGACCCACAGTGGCGATGGAAATATGAATGTTTACCCGATCCGGAGCATCAGAAACGATCGGTTCAAATACATTCTGAATTTGTATCCGGAGAATTATCACAGTAATCATTCGGATATTCTTCGGAAGCCAAATGCCGGCGCTTACTGGGATTCGTGGGACGAAGCTGCAAAAACAGACGTTAAAGCTGCAGCTATAATTCAGAAATATTTCGTTCGTCCGGGAGAAGAATTTTACGATATTCAGAATGACCTGACAGAAATGTTAAACCTGATTGACAGTAAAGTGCATCAGGCAGAAATGATTAAAATGCGCCGTTTACTGAATCAATGGATGGATGAACAGGGCGATACAAAACGGATTTTCGAAACACCTTATCCGATTACCGGACCAAAGCCTCATGATTTGGGAATTAAATAATTCAACACGATTTTAACCTTATAAATCAGTATAAAAAATGAAACAGAAAACAATTTTGACCACATTGGCAGCTTTTACAACGCTGACTTTAATGGCTCAAAAGATGGAAAAACCAAATTTGGTTTTGTTCATGGCCGACGATTGTACGTACTTCGATTTGGGTTGCTATGGAAGCGTCGATTCCAAAACTCCGAATATCGATAAGTTTGCCCAGCAAGGTATTCGTTTCACCAATGCTTATCAGGCAGCACCCATGTGTTCGCCAACGCGCCACAATCTTTTAACCGGAATCTGGCCAGTAAAAACAGGTGCTTATCCCAATCATACTTTTGCAAAAGAAGGCACTTTGAGCATTGTTCAACAACTTAAACCAGCCGGTTATCAGGTTGCTCTGATTGGAAAATCGCATGTTCAGCCAAAATCAGTTTTTCCATGGGATTTATATGCCCCGCTTACGAAAAGCAACGACATTAATTTTGCCGCAGTCGATTCGTTTATCAATGTTTGTAACGCCAATCACCAGCCATTTTGTCTTTTTGTGATGTCGAATCAGCCACATACTCCCTGGAATAAAGGGAATCCAAAACTTTTCAATCCGGTAAAATTACAGTTGCCACCTTATTATGTCGATATTTCTGAAACCAGAAATGATCTTTGCAGATACCTTGCAGAAATTAATTACATGGATAGCGAGTTTGGAACTTTGCTCGGAAAACTGGATAAATACAAAGTTGAAGATAAATCGGTTGTGGTGTATTTAAGTGAACAGGGCAACAGTTTACCATTTGCCAAATGGACTTGTTACGATGCTGGTGTCCATTCGGCCTGTTTGGTCCGCTGGCCGGGTGTAATCGAACCCAAAACCACTTCCGGGGCAATTGTTGAATACGTTGATGTGGTACCCACTTTCCTCGAAATTGCAGATATAAAACCATCCGGCCCGTTGGATGGAAAGAGCATGTTGCCTGTTTTGACCGGAAACGCAAAGGAGCATAAACAATATACTTTCTCTTTGCAAACAACCCGGGGGATTTACAGTGGCAGTGATTATTACGGGATTCGGTCGGTTGCTGATAAAAGGTACAGGTATATTGTGAATTTAACTCCGGAAGCCACTTTTAAAAATACGGAAATAGCGAAACCGTTATTCAGGAAATGGCAGGAACTGGCCAAAACCGATGATAAGGCAAAAAGTATTACTGAAAATTTTCAGCATCGTCCGGCCATTGAACTTTACGATATGGAAAAAGATCAATATTGCCACAAGAATATTGCCACCTATCCTGAAAATAAACCAATCATTGAACGGATGGACAAGGTTTTGAAGGAATGGATGACGGCTTGCGGTGATGAAGGACAGGCTACCGAAATGAAAGCGCTCGAACATCAGTTTAAAAACCTTGATGGATCGATAGGCGAAAAAGACTAAACCTATAAAAGATTAACAATGACAAAATCAACAATCTTAACACTTGCTGCAACATTGGCTTTTAACCTGGCCCATGCTCAAAAGCCAAACATCGTGCTGATCATGGCTGATGATATGGGTTTTTCAGATATCGGCTGTTTCGGAAGCGAAATCCCAACACCTAATCTGGATAAACTGGCTAAGAATGGTGTCCGGTTCAGTCAGTTTTACAATACGGGACGTTGCTGTCCGACCCGTGCCAGTTTGCTGACCGGACTGGATCAACATCAGACAGGAATTGGGATGATGGCAGAAGACCCTAATAAAATTGAAAATGTGAAAGATCGCAACGATTGGGGCGTGCCTGGATACCGTGGTTTCCTGAATCATCAGTGTGTAACGATTGCCGAAGTTTTAAAGCCCGCCGGATACCATACTTATATGGCCGGCAAGTGGCATGTAGGAATGCATGGGGAAGAAAAATGGCCTTTGCAGCGTGGTTTCGAACACTACTACGGAATTTTGGCAGGTGCATGCAGTTACTTAAAACCTGAAGGTGGCCGTGGCCTGACCTTGGATAATACCCATTTGCCTGCTCCTGAAGGGGAATATTACACCACCGATGCATTCACCGACAATGCCATCCGAATGATTAAGGAACAAGAAGATGAAAAACCATTTTTCCTTTATCTCGCTTTTAATGCACCACACTGGCCACTTCAGGCAAAAAAAGCCGACTACGAAAAATTTGTAGGTAAGTATATGAAAGGCTGGGATGTTTTACGTGAACAACGGTACCAAAAACAAAAAGCGCTGAAACTCTTCGATCGTGAAATTCCTTTATCTCCACGCGATGCACGTGTAAGGCCCTGGACTGAAGTGGATGAGAATCAAAAGAATGAATCCGATTTCAGGATGGCTGTTTACGCGGCACAGGTCAGTTGCCTCGACCAGAATGTTGGAAAACTGGTTGAAACACTTTCGGATCTGAAAAAACTGGATAACACGCTCATCATTTTCCTTTCAGACAATGGCGCCTGTGCCGAACCTTACAAGGAGTTTGGAGGCGGTAAATTTGAAGATATTAATAATCCGGCGGTTTCGGGATCCGTTTCGTACGGAATTGGCTGGGCGAATGTATCGAATACTCCGTTTTTTGAATACAAGGTAAAAAGCTACGAAGGAGGAATTTCTGCGCCGTTTATAGCAAGCTGGCCCAGTAAAATCAAGGATGTAGGAAAAGTATATCATATACCTGCTTCTCTCCCCGACATTATGCCAACTTTTATTGAAGCGGCAGGTACCCAATACCCAAAAAACCACCCGGATGGAACGGTGTTGTTTCCACTCGAAGGATCTTCTCTTTTGCCCGCTTTTATCAAGGGGAAAGGATCTGAACATGAATATATGTATTGGGAACACGCAGGTTACTCAGCTATCCGCAAAGGCGATTGGAAAGGCTACAAACAAGTTGAAGACACGGATTGGGAACTGTATGATCTCCGGAAAGACCGTGATGAACAAATTAATGTTGCCAAAAATCATCCTGAATTAATTGAAGAATTAAATAACAAATGGTACCAATGGGCAAACAGCCATCAGGTAATCCCTAAAAAATAAATTAAAATGAAAATAATACTTTTTTTTCTATTGCTGACTTTCATATTCTCTCCGGAAGGAAAGCTTACCAGTTCAATATCAAGTCCGGAGCAAATAAAACAGGCGATGGCTTCACATGATCGGGCCATCCATGTTAAAGATGGCTGGATTCGTGATCCATACATCATCCAATCGCCCGATGGTTTTTTCTACCTCACCGGAACAACTCAATCTGCTTCACTGAAAGAAACACCGGAAAATAAGTACAATATAGGACTAGGTGATTCAAGTCTTGTAGGATATGAGTTACAGGCCTGGAAAACCAAAGACTTTATTCAATGGGAATCCTTTGGTGTTCCTTTCACGCTCAAAGATGGCATTTGGGTAAGTGCAAAACCCGAACGCTTTAAGGAAGTTCCTGAGTCGCAATGGTGGCTTTGGGCTCCTGAATTTCATTTCATAAATGGCAAACTTGTTTTGATACACACCAGTCCGTCACCGGTTGCCAGCGCTAACATGTCAGTTGCTCCCGGACTTGAACCTAAACGTCCGTGGATAAACCCGATGGGTGAAAAGATTGCGAAACGCCATGATCCATCCTTGTTTCATGATGACGACGGAACCTGGTGGATGATTTGGGGAGCGACTTCAATTGCTCCGCTAAAACAAGATCTCAGCGACTTCTCGGGTGATGAGGTTCATATTGGTCCTTCAGGCGAAATCAGCCACATGGGACACGAAGGTTGCCTTATTCGTAAAATTCAGGGTAAATATGTGTTGTTCGGAACTGGCTGGTCGACCGGAAAAATGCGCAAAGGAAGCTACAATCTCTATTATGCAACGGCAGATAAAATTACCGGTCCGTACAGCGAACGTAAATTTGTTGGCCGGTTTTTGGGGCATGGAACTCCTTTTCAGGATAATGCGGGAAAATGGTGGTGTACTGCGTTTTACAATGGCAACGTTCCTCCGGTATCCAAAGTTGGTATTCAGAACAAGGACCTTTCTTCAACTGCCCAGACGATTAATGAGCAAGGTGTCACATTGGTTCCACTGGAAGTGAGAACTAAAAATGGTGATCTGATTATTCGCGCCATCGACCCTGATTATGCAAATCCGGGTCCTGATGAATTACAGAAATTCTAATTCGTATATAACCAATTTCAATACATCTAAAAATGACAAATATATTCAACTATTCCAGCCTGATAAAGAAACATCTGCCACTGCTTCTGGCAGCTCCATTTGGTTTTATGTCTGGTTCCTGTACTTCACAACCAGCACAATCTGCGCAACGTCCCAACATCATGATCATCATGCTCGATGATATGGGTTATTCAGATCTTGGATGTTACGGAGGAGAAATCCAAACGCCAAACATTGATAAACTGGCAGCAACTGGTGTCCGGTTTACACAAATGCATAACTGCGCACGTTGCTGTCCAACTCGTGCTTCGCTGATGACCGGAATTTATCCTCAGGCAGCCGGAATAAACGGTATGGGTGTAAACCTGAACATGAATGCAGCTACTATTGCCGAAGTTTTGAAAGAAAACGGTTACCATACCGGCATGACCGGAAAGTGGCACTTGTCGACAACAAAAGCACTTGCCGACAAAAATGAACATTTGCGCTGGCTGGCCCATCGTTCTGATCACGGTTCTTTTTCACCGCTTGAAAATTATCCGAGTAACCGTGGTTTTGAAGAACATTGGGGAGTAATTTGGGGAGTTGTCAATTATTTTGATCCATTCAGTTTAGTTCACAACGAAGAACCGATAAAGGAAGTTCCCAAAGATTTTTACATGACAGATTTTATCACACAAAAATCACTTGATCTGATTGATTCATACAGCAATGACGATAAACCCTTCTTCATGTATGTGGCACACACTGCTCCGCACTGGCCTTTGCATGCGCTTCCGGAAGACATTGCAAAATACAGGGACACCTACAAAGAAGGTTGGGAAGTTCTCCGGAAGACACGTTACGAGCGAATGGTTAAAATGGGGCTGATCGATAGCATTACTTATAAATTGCCTGAAAATTCATCAGGAGAAAGTTGGAAGGATTGCGAAAAGAAAGCCTGGGAATCAGACTGCATGTCGGTGCATGCGGCGATGATTGATCATGTAGATCAGGGGGTAGGCGAAATCATTCAAAAGTTGAAAGACAAAGGAATGTATGAGAATACCATCATTTTCGTTTTGTCGGATAATGGCGCATCGTATGAAAGAGGTTACCTGCCTGGATTCGACCGCCCCGGATTTACCCGCGATTCCACTATTATCAAATACAACACCGAAAATCCCGGGTCACAAACAACCTGGAATTACATCGGACGAGCCTGGGCAAGCTCATCAAATACACCCTTCAGGTACTGGAAAAAAGAATCATACGAGGGTGGGAGTGCCACACCGATGATTGTGCACTGGCCCAATGGATTAAAAGGCGAAGAAAATACGATCAACCGCAGTCTGGCACATGTAATCGATATTTTACCAACCTGTCTTGAACTTGCTGATGCGAAATCTCCTGAAATAATTAATGGAGAAAAAGCATTGAAGGTGGACGGGAAAAGCTTGCTACCACTTTTATACAATAAAACGAAGGTTCTGCACGATACTTTATTTTGGGAACATGAAGGTGGTCGTGCCATCCGGATTGGTGACTGGAAAATGTCGTCGTTACCGCGCGAAACCTGGCAGTTGTTTAATATTAGTCAGGATCATACCGAGATCAATGATTTGGCGACCAAATATCCGGAGAAAGTTGCATCGATGAATGAAGCATGGGATTTATGGGCTAAAAAGACAGGTGTTAAAATTAAAAACCAAAATAAATAAACCGATATGAAGGACAGAATCTTTTTACTCTTATTAGCAGGATCACTGTTATTTGCAGCTTGCCAAAACTCCTCGAGAAAGACCGAAAAAGCTGAACCAGTTTCCACTCGTTGGAACGATAATCAGGCACAACAATGGGCTGCCGAAGCCGGCTGGCTTCGTGGGAGCAACTTTAATCCTAGCACAGCAATCAACCAATTGGAAACCTGGCAGGCTGAATCTTTTGATACAACAACCATCGACCGCGAACTTGGCTGGGCAGAAAATATTGGACTGAATGTTATGCGTGTGTATTTGCATCATCTGGCATGGGAAGTCGATCAGGAAGGTTTTAAAAAACGGATGGATACCTATTTGACGATTGCTAACAAACACGGAATTAAAACTGTATTTGTCTTTTTCGACGATTGTTGGAATCCAACTTATGCTGCAGAAAGACAACCCGATCCGAAACCGGGAGTTCACAATTCAGGTTGGGTACGCGACCCAGGCGACTTATTATTTCAGGATTCTACTTTAATTCAGGTGCTGGAAACTTACGTAAAAGATATCCTGTCCTCATTTAAAGATGATAAGCGAATTGCTATCTGGGATTTGTACAACGAACCCGGTAACAACAAGCTTGGAAATAAATCGATGCCTTTGCTGAAAAAGGTGTTCGGATGGGGTTGGGAAGTCCGCCCTTCTCAACCTTTATCGGCTGGCGTCTGGAACAAATCGCTGACCGATTTAAATAAGTTTCAGTTAGAAAATTCTGATATTATTACTTATCACAATTACAAAGGCCCGGAAGAACATCAGGCGGCCATTGATACATTAAAAAAATACAATCGCCCGATGGTTTGTACCGAATACATGGCACGCCGGAACAATAGTTTGTTTACCAACATCATGCCCATGCTGAAAGAACAAAACATTGGTGCAATCAACTGGGGCCTTGTTGCCGGAAAATCGAATACCAAATACGCCTGGGATGAACCGATTCTAGATGGATCGGAACCAACACTCTGGTTTCACGAAATATTCAGAACCGACGGAACTCCTTACAAACAGGAAGAAGTGGATCTGATTAAGAGTTTGACTGGGTTAAAATAATGTCAAAAAAATAGTTGACACAGATATTTTCCTTAGATTCTGCAGGATACTTCCAGGTATGAATTGGCAAATTATCCATACTTTCTGATGAATTAGTTATAGTTAGCCTGCCTAAAAACGTAGATATTTACAATCGTTTTAACACCGTTTGAAAGCTATTGTTAATTGGTGCTAAAATGAATAATAAAATGATAATAATTTAAAATAGTATGGATAAATATAAAATTTCACCACAAGTATTTAATGGAACTATTGCTCTTACCTTGGTGGCATTCGCCTCATACCTGGTAAAAGGGATTGAACCGGCAACAGTAAAAAGACCAACATCATCCTGATCAATATCGACGATATAGGTTGGCGCGATGTTGGTTTTATGGGGTCGGAATATTATGAAACTCCAAATATCGATAAGCTTGCAGGAAAAGGAATGATTTTCACGAATGCTTACGCGGCAGCAGCCAATTGTGCCCCAAGACGTGCCTGTATGTTAAGTGGCGAATGGACTCCACGGCATGGTATATACACAGTTGGTAATTCGGATCGTGGTAAAAGTAAAGACCGCAAGTTAATTCCAACCCAAAACACGGAAATCTTAGCTGATAATATTTCGGTTTTTCCTGAATTACTAAAAACAGCTGGATATACAACTTGCCACGCCGGTAAATGGCACATTACAAATGATCCGCTTAATCGTGGTTTTGATGTTAATATTGGGGGCAGTCATGCAGGAAATCCCGGAAGCTATTATCCTCCTTATAAAAATGTACCTTCATTAGATGCTCCGTCTGCCGGTTATTATCTGACCAATCTCATCATGGACAAAACACTTGATTTTGTGAAGTCGGTTCAGGAGAAACCATTCTTTCTTTATTATGCACCCTATGCGGTTCACACGCCTATTCAGCCGGTAAAAAGTTTATTAGCTAAATACCAAAACAAAGCGGAATGGAACGGACAAAACAACGCAGAAGATATCCGGTTGCACTGGCTTTATCGGGACTGTAGACACCCTCCACACTCCAGTCATGAGGCAGATCAAGCAACCTCCATTTCGAATCATCCAAACCTGGTTGAGCGCCCTCTTTTACATCCGACAGGTTAAACCGCCAACTCTCGTTAAAAAGCAATGCCCTTCCAAATTGTGGCTTTGCCTGAATGACACCCGTGGCTAGAAATATGATTGCAACTAACAAAAATGATTTTATATTCATGTGTATATAATTTGATTTTAAAAGGCCACATGGAATCGCCATGAAAATATTTGCTTCGCAGATTTCCACTTCGTTCCAATTCATTTCGGTTTGTGATTTTATAATCATGGCGATTTCATCTGTGAATAATTTTATTTTTTATTTGCGAGACATTATTGCAAATTTTAATTAAAGGAATTTAAATTTTTGCATCCCGCAGAAAGGCAGACGAAGGTACCATTTGTTTGCTGATTGATGGACTGCTCCACTGAAAATTGAGCAAAGGTTTTATCCCTGCTTTGTTGATGTAATACAACCTGAAAGGATGTAATCCAGCTTTAAGTTTAATTTCTCCCTGACGTTCGGTACCACCTGCATATCCAAAGTCGGCATCGATCACAGCGGCATCATGAATACGAAGGAATGCTCCACCACCGGCATTCAGAAAGAAAGTATAGTCTCCGTCAGCCGGTATTTTGAGGTATCCGGTATAGTAAAGTGCCTGGGAATTTGTTGTTTTATTTGTAACGATATCCGGGCGTTCACTTGTTCCCGTTTCAGACGGTGTTAAGGTTGAAACATCAGGCACCCATAGAAAATTACCATTATAGGATTGCCATTCTATTCCTCCTGTGGTTTTCACTTCGGGAACTGCCGGAATAAGTTCATCGTCGTATGGACGTTTGGCTTCAGCGTTTGGTCGCCGCGATTGAAGCACCTTATCTTTCATTTGTTGCTGAATAACTTCCATTCCGGGATTTCCGGCCAGATTATGTGCCTGCTGAGTATCTTTCGTGACATCAAAGATTTCGAAATTATCGCTGTACGAAAGGATATTATAACGGATTCCAACATAATCATCCAGGCGAATCATCTGCATCTGGTTCCTTTTTTTGCCGTGATGTTCAGGGACAAATTCATCGTAGTCAGGCGTTTTTCCCCCTTCAAAATATTCAACATAAACATAGCTTTTCTTTTGCTTGCCGGAACCGGTAAGCGAAGGGAGCAATGAAACGCCGTCGGTTACTGCCGGGGCAGCCACTCCCGCCAATTGAGCAAAAGTAGGTAGCCAGTCGTAATTTGCGCTTGGCGTTTTAATCACTTGACCGGCAGGAAAATGGCCGGGCCAGTAAGCCAGGGAAGAAACGCGCACCCCGCCTTCGAGGACATCGCGCTTGATTCCATCAAAAGGGCCAAAAGCATTAAAAAAGTTGGGATCATAATCTTCGGGCAGGTACGATTCTTTGGAGGGTCCATTATCTGTGGTAACCACAATCATCGTGTTATCGTCAATTTTAAGATCTTTGAGCAGTTGTATAAGATCACCAACTGCACAATCGATTCGTCGTGTGCTGGTGGCATAACGTTTATACACATTAGGCCAGGCCAATTCCGGAGTTGCCGGGTTTTTGTCATTATCGTAGGTTTCATTGACATAATCGGGGTGGATCCATGAATCAACAACTCCTGAAGCCGTATTGATCATATGACCGGGTTGGCCAAGCCATTGCAAGCCACCTTTAAGTCCACCACCCTTGGGATACTCCTGAGTTGGCAGTTCATAAACAGCGTGTGGGGTGTCGTATGCCAGGAAAATGAAAAAGCGTTTTTCCGATTTTTTTTCAAGCTTTTGTTCGGTAATCCATCTTTTTGCTGATGCAGTCCACAGGTCAGCAGTATAACATTTGTCAAGACCGGCAACAATGTTCTTATAGTTTTCGTATACCTTTTTTTTGCCGCGGTAAACCCCTTCTTTCGGGTAATGTTCGTGGCCATCACCATGCCGCATATAGCCAAGATAATAGTCGTATCCCCGCTTAAGTGGGTGAGCCACCCAGTCTGACTCCAATTTGCCCTGCCCCTGCAGCCCCCATTTTCCGAAAGCTGCTGTTGAGTATCCGGCAGCTTTTAAAACGGTTGCTATGGTATGATTGTTTTCAATAGCTTTATCGAATTGATTGTTGCGAACATTGGAATGACCCTGATGTTGCCCTAACATAAGCGATGCACGGGAAGGCGCACAAACCGGAGCCGGAGAATAGTGATTAGGGAGCTGAACTCCCTGATCTGCCATGAGATCAAGATTTGGTGTTTTGAACCATGGTTCACTTCGAACATTAAGTTTTGCACGTTGATTTTGAAATTGAAACCCAAAATCACCTCTACAGTCCATCCCTGGATAAATACCATACCGGGTATACCAATGATTTGGATAGAAGGCTTGCTGAGCACAACCGGAAAAAAGGGAAATATACCACTATACTTCTTTAAGTATCATATATGATGCTTAAATGGAACTTGTTGTTCTATTGAATGCAAAAAATCTAAACAGCATCACAAATGATACTTTCCATTTGTTTCTTATTGAAATGTGTTGTAATTTTACCAAAATGTATTATTTATGATACCAAAGATATTTAGAATATGACAAATGAAGAGATAATTAAAACAGTAAAAGACAGGAAAGAAATTCTGGCTATAAATCAGGAAAATCTAGCCGAACTTTCAGAGGTCGGAATCGCAACATTGAAACGGTTCGAAAGCGGCAAAGGAAATATCACTTTAAATAACCTGCAAAAAATTGTCTCTATACTGGGACTTGAAATAAGACTGGAACTTAAAAATACAGGAAAATGAGAAAAGCGGAAGTATATCGGAATGGAGTATTAGCCGGCATCCTTACAGAAGCTGACGATCGGACATTTGAGTTCCAATACATTTCTGAGTATCTCAATGATAATTCGAAACCGGCAATTAGTTTGACATTACCCAAAGACCGATTGGCTTTCGTTTCGGAATATTTATTCCCCGTTTTCTATAATATGCTGTCTGAGGGAGCAAACCGGATTGTTCAATGCAAGCAACTGAAGATAGATAAGAATGATTTTTTTGGCTTATTACTGGCCACAGCCCAATACGACACCATTGGGGCAATAACGATAAAACCAATTACTTAATAAAGCTATGGAGATAAGGAATTGCCCGGGATTGTTGACGGAAGGATATTCAGAATATAGTCCTCTTTTCGTGCGCAGGATGTTTTCCGGGCGAAAAGTCAGTCACATTTTACCCTATCACGCTCCTGAAATTGATGAAGGAGACCAAAAGCAGTTCATGCAAAACAGAAAAAGAATCTCGATCTCAGGAATGCAGGAAAAATATTCCGTTTTGCTGGATAAAAGCAATCTCAGGCTGACAGTAGAACAAGAAAGAGGTACCTATATCCTCAAACCCAAACCGCATGGACTGAAAAAAGTTTTGATGGCTCCTGCAAATGAACATCTGACCATGCAAATTGCCAGCCAGATCTACCAAATTCCTACCGCAGTAAACGGGTTGGTGTTTTTCAGCAACGATGAACCAGCATACCTGACAAAACGATTTGACATCAGCGCCAATGGCTCCAAAGTTGGGAAAGAAGATTTTGCGACCCTGGCAGGGAAAACAGAAGTAAATGCGGGAACTAATTTCAGATATGAGTATTCTTACGAAGGTATTGCTGAATTGATTAGAAAATACGTTGGGGCATGGAAGATTGAAATGGAGAAGTTCTTTCATCTGGTGGTCTTTAACTTCCTGTTTTCCAATGGTGATGCTCATTTGAAAAATTTTTCCCTACTGGAAACGGTAAATGGAGATTATGTGTTAAGTCCTGCCTATGATCTGATGGATACAAGGATTCACGTTGATGAAGATGGTTTTTTCGCTTTGACGGACGAATTATTTAAAGAGTGGTACTGGTCCGATTGCAGAATAAAAAACACGCAACACCATCCGTGTAAGGAAGATTTTATCGTATTTGGGAGAAAAACAGGAATAATGGAGAAAAGGATTGATAAATTACTTGATCCTTTTCTCAAAAAACAAGCAGGCGTTGAAATTTTGGTTCAACAATCATTTTTGGATGAGGGAACAAAAGTGCAATATTTGAACCATTATATTGAACGACTGGAAATGCTGAATTTGATTTGATTATTTCCTGATCCGGAAAGTTTATTCAGATCTAATAGGAGTGGCAATGGGTTTATTCTGATTATATTTGTGAAAAACAGCCCATGAAAATATCAGTCCATAAGTTTATGCCCTTTATTCCTGGTATACTTTTTATACTCTTCGGGGTGTTACCGGCAACTGCCCGGGACAACTCTTCCGGCGGCTATTCGGTGTACATTTTTGCCGACATGGAAGGCTGCAGCGGCCTGACCTGTCGCGACCAGATCCTCACGGAGGAAGGCAGTATCCGGATGGCTGAAGATATGAATGCCTGCATTGCCGCCTGTTTTGATGCCGGCGCCACAAAGGTGGTCGTCAGGGACGGACACGGGGGTGGGAAAAATGTGGATCCGAAACACATCGACAAAAGAGCTCTCCTGATACAGGGAGCAACACCCGGTGAACGCTTCATGAAGATCAAGGGTTGCGAAGCGGTCATCTTGCTGGGTTACCACGCCAAAGCGCTCACCCCGGCCGCCATCATGGCCCATTCCTACAGTTCAGCCTCGATCCAATCCATGTTTCTGAACGGGAAAGCCGTCGGCGAGATCGGCATCGATGCCGCCATTGCAGCTGAACACAAAATCCCGGTGGTGATGGTTTCAGGAGATGATAAAACCTGTCTGGAAGCGGAAGAGTGGATTCCCGGTGTAGTTACCTGCCGGGTAAAAACAGCCGCATCCGCATCTTCAGGGACCTGCCTTCCTCTTGAAGAGTCACATGTCCTCATCGCAGCAAAAACAAAAGAAGCGCTGACCAGGCGGAATTCCATCCCGCTCATACAGGTGCAATATCCTGTAACCATGCGGTGGGAATACATCCCCAAAGGTTCTCCAAGGGTGTATGCTCCTGATTTTA
>Ga0105102_10000061_pt1 | contig 24641 bp, 14 predicted proteins | sample PPLLaktember2015_FD_87032 | JGI IMG/M metagenome (GOLD analysis project Ga0105102, IMG submission 87032) | Freshwater sediment microbial communities from Prairie Pothole Lake near Jamestown, North Dakota, USA - PPLs Lake P7 Core (6) Depth... | ecosystem: Environmental > Aquatic > Freshwater >...
CTGCGATGATAGCTGCAACGCTCGTCATGCCTATTATGTCTCAAGAGACATTCTGCTTGTCCGAATAGACCAGATACCCTTTGGGGTCATCGGACGCGGCCTGCTTGTATATATCGTTTATCATCTCCCTTCTTATCGATTCTCCTGATAGCTCCTCCTGAAAATTAAGAACCAGTATGATAAGCGAACCGGTGCTGGTCGGAATCCTTACCGATTCAGCTATAAATCCGATCTGCCTCATCTCGGGAATCACAAGCATCAGCGCTTTTGCCGCCCCGGTTGTCGTAAGAATTATGTTGTTCATGACGCTTCTGTTTTTTCTGAGATCGGTTGAGCCGGTCCTGGGAAGACGGTCTAGAACCTCCTGTGAGCCTGTCACCGCATGGACAGTCGCCATGGAGGCGGAAAGAATCCTTTTTGAGCCGAAATAATTGATGAGCGGTTTCAACATATGCGCAAGACAGGTGGTGGTGCATGACGCGCCGGATATTATCTTATGGCGCCTTGGATCATAATCATTTGCATTTATCCCCATCACTGTTGTAACAGCGTCCTCCGGCATCGCCTTTCCCTTGTCCTCTATTTTAAAGGGAGCCGAAACTATGACTTTCCCCGCCCCAGCCTCAAGATGCCCCCTTACAGATCCCCTGCTGTGATCGGGGGGAAGCGTGGGATCAAGAAACTGCCCCGTTGTCTCGACCACAAGTCTTACACCATGATCGTTCCATCCTATTTTCGCAGGATTTCTCGAAGCGCGGAGGAATCTGATTTTTATCCCGTCGGCAATGATAACTCCTTTCTTTTCATCTATGTCGCCTATGACGGAAGAAGCTTTCTGCCCGTATAAAAAAGAATGAAGAGAACCGTAAGTCGAATCCGTTTCAAGATACTGAGCTATGTCATGCATGGATGTTCCGGCTTCACGCCCTGTGTTTACGGTAATTTCTTCAAAGAATTTTCTCCCGATATGATGCCAGACCGCCAGTTTTCCTATTCTTCCGAAACCGTTTATCCCCAGTCTGAAACCTTTGCCTTTCCCCTTTGAATCCATTTTTTTAGCCCTCCTCTTACAGGTTTTCTTTTGTTCCCATCAGGCCCAGGTAAACCGAACCTTCCTGCCCGTCAATACTTATGTAATCCCCTGATTTAAGGATAATATCCCCGAAGCGACCGGATTTCCTTATTTCATCGCAGATAAGATTTCCGCAACCCGCAACGCATGTCTTTCCAAGCCTGTGAGCAACCACCGCCGCATGTGACGTCAATCCGCCGCGAGCGGTAAGAAGGCCGTCCGCAGCATGGATTTCCCTTATATCATCCGGAACAGTATCGTTTCTTAAAAGAATAAGCGGAGTTTCAGGTTCCATGAATCTCAGATTGTTTATCTCCTCAAGGCTGAAAACTATCTTTCCGCTCATCGCACCCCCACTCACACCTATTCCATGCCCCAAAAAATTCTTTTCTTCAATGCCTTTAAAATCGAACGAAAGGACCTTCTTGTGCTCCCGCATCGCCATATCTCTTGTCTGAAGAAGATACAACTGATCTCTTGAAGGCCCTTCAAATGTAAATTCAACCTCCTGGGGGCTCCACCCTTTTTCATATACCAGTTCATTGGCCCACTTCCTCAGAGCCGAATAAATATCAGGGAAATGAGTCTCGAGAGTGATGTCTGTTTCTCTTTTCTCAATCTCCTGCTGGAATACGGAAATCGGAAGCGTCTTGACCAGTCCGGATACCACATCCTCCCCCTGATTCTCGAGTGTGAAATCGCCCCAAAGCCTTAAGGTATCTCCTGACCACCTCGGATTGTGTGTAAAGAACACTCCTGTGCCTGATTTGCCGGAAATATTTCCGAAAACCATCACCTGTATAGTAACGGCTGTTCCCCAGTCATCCGATATCCCCATTATCTTCCGGTAGGCTTTTGCCTTGGAAGATTCCCACGAATCAAAAACCTTGTTGATTATCACCCTAAGCTGATCAAAAGGGATTTCCGGAATATCAATCCCGGTATTTCTTATAAGATCCTTGTACAACAGAGCCAGCTCTTTCATCTGCGCCCCGGTAAAATTCCTTTTTAAGGGAACCCCGCTTTTTTGCTTGAATTCGCTTATGAGCGCGTCAAAGCGGTCTCTTTCAATATCAAACGCCATGCCGTATCCCTGAAGGAATCGCCTGTAGTTGTCCCAGGAAAACCATGAATTTCCGGTTTTCGCTGCAATTCCTTCCGCAACTTTCTCGTTCATTCCCACATTCAGAAAGGTGTCCATCATGCCGGGCTGGGAGATTGAAGATCCGCTCCTTACCGAAAGAAGGAGGGGGTTAAAAGGATCTCCGAATCTTTTCCCGGTGATTTTTTCAAGCAACATAATGTTTTGTGCGATCTGCTCCTTGAAATTCTGCTCTGCCGGAGGATAGCTGTCTATAATCTCTCTGCAGCGGAATACCTCCGTGCTTATAATAAAACCGGGCGGTATCGGCAAACCGTATTTCTTGAGCTTGACCATATTAAGCCCTTTATTCCCGAGATAGATAATCCCCGAAACCTTACCCCTGACTTCATCTATCGGAGTCATGGCTATATGGGGATCATAGTTCAAAAGGAGCCGGAGCCTGTACTTGCTCAGCTTTTCAGACTGATCGAAAAGGACGCTCAATATCCTGGTTAAGAAAAGATCAAGCTGCTGCAGGCCGAGAGAAAGGGTTATTCTTTCCCTGAAAAATATTTCGGAGATTCTGTGCTTAAGTTTTTCAGGATCAATCACCGGCTCCCTCGGAAGATATTTCGGCAGAATCACATCGATCTGCGCTACTGAAAGGATGCGGTTTAAATTACGCTCGTGGACATTATTGTAATAATCATTTATTATATTCTTTACGGCCTGGGCAAATCCCTTGAATATATCGAGATACTGCGTGAACGTAAATCCCCTCACTTCAAGCGAATGGAGAAGAAAATCAAGCTGCCGTTCAAGCTCAAATGAGTAAATACCATCAAGCTTCAAGGCTTTGTCGAAAAGCCTCAGCCTGTCATATATCTGGAAAAAGGTGGCCTTCGTTATGAGAGTCAGGTCTATCTTCTCGATAAGCTCCTCAAAGAGAACATTTATCAGGGATTCAAGACGGAAGGCAAGTCCGAGCGCGTCGAATTTTTTTTCATGGTAACTGCCGTACATGGAGGGAATATAAACGGCAAAATGCCTTTTTTTGTAAATATCCTCTCTCGCCTCATAAGAGACAGGAGACAATATGAGGCTTTTCAATGAATTAAGACAATCGAGCAGCTTGTGCAGTTTCTTCTTAGAATCAGGTTCGGACAGAGCCTCCTTTATCCTCGGCAACTCGGGAAAAGCGACATCATCAAGTCTGCCAAGATAGTTGTCCATTTCAACATGGTCGAGATTGTACTTGTGATACAGGAGCTGAAAAAAGATAACAGCCAGTCTGACTCTCTCTTTGTCGTTTTCAGATACGTCGCGAATATCTCCGAGAAGCTCCGAAAGTCTCTCCTCTTTTATTCCGGTAAGATCATCAGGAACAACGACTCCTCTTTCGCCAAAGCCGGCAAGTACTTTATGAACACCGTCAATATACGGCCCCGTCGATTCAATTCTATTATACACGGCAGGCGGCACAAAAGACTCTATGTGTTTCCTCTCTCTTGACTTCCAGAAGTGCAGAGTTGCCTCCATAAAGGACGTGGTTCTGTTGCTGCTTTCGACATGACTCTGTTTTCTGAGGCAGTGTATCAGAATATCTTTCCTGGCCGTAATTTCATCCAGCATGGTGGAGATCTCCCGCAATCTGCCTTCGGCTCCGATATCGTTGAAATAAACAGGGAAAAGCCTTGCGAGCTGCTTGGCAAGATTGTAAACAGGCCCCAGATCACTGTTTAAAAAGCGCGTGATATCCCTCGGGAAGAGATCCGTATCCCTGATAAATATACCGAACATTGCCAGATTGACAACAAGGGCTGAAAGAAGCCTTGTTGACCATTTCGGTTTAAGCTCGATTATCTCGAGCCATGTTCTTATGTTCTGAATATGCGCGGCGTTGACCTGTATCTGCCAGTCGTTCCCGACACCTTTAACCATGGGGGCATGGAATCCGAGATCTATGACTGAATCGATAAAAAAGTTTATAAGCTCAATATCGCCGGTTCTGTACACCCCCTTCCCCATGTTAAGAACACAGTTTAATGCCGTTTGAGGATATCTGCTTGTACGCTCTTTTAAAACCGCAAAGGTCTGCCGGATAAGTTCCTGAACGTTTTTGTACTTCTCATGAGCGATAATCCATTCGAGGGTCCTGTTTATTTCAGCAAGAGTCTCTTCATGTATCATCGAAAGCCCGGATATATTCATTACATGCAGAAGGAAAAGCAGCTTATACTGATATCCCCGGCCGCTTCTCTCCTCCGATTCAAGAAGTTCATGCGGTATTCTGCTGTAAGACTCTATAAATTGTCTGTATCCGGGAAAATCGAGAAGCTCCTTTGCAAGTTCCCTGGAATCAATCCGGCCTGTTGAGACGGTTTTTTCGAGTCTTCTCTTAAGTTTTTTTATATGTTTGTGAGATATGCCCCTGGTAAGTTCATCGACTGTTTTGCGGCTTCGGATATCACTCGCTTCCTTCTGAAACCAGAAGAGAGGATCAGGCACACTAAGCCAGTAGGAATATGTATATCTGAAATACTTTATAAAAAGCGAATTAAGAGCATCATAACCAAAGAGATTCTGCACCGGACTTTCGGTCAGATCTGTGGCAAGTTTTTTTATCTGATAGAAGCTTTTGACAAAAAGGTAAAAATGCTCATCCTTAAAATCCCTGATACGGATAAATGTATTGTTAAGGACAGGCACAAAGCTTTCAAGATTACAGCCCGATTCCTTTATTATCTTCTGCAGGAACAGCAACAGATTATCAACGGCATCGGCCTTTATCCGCCTTTCAGCGGAGGATTCAACCACGTTTATGAATATATCGATAAATATCTCCGCCGCTTTTGGGCCTTTGGGATGGTTGTAGATAAAATGGAAATAATCAAGGCTGAAACCTCTGGCTTCTTTAACTATAAACTGCCAGTTTCTGTAAGGATGGGAGAGCTCTTTAAGGAAAGTGTTAAGGCCTTCCATAAGCCCCTGGTACCTTGAAAAAACCTCTTCAAGCTCCGAATATTTAGAATCAACCGCGACTTCCACATAGTAGTCAGCCAGATTGACTTCAAGGGCTTTGGATTTGATCATCTCAGGAAAACGCTCCGTTTTGTGCTTCGATATTCGTGATTCGTTGTTCGTTATTAACGATTCACACTCTTTCCCCTGACACCCGATCCCTGATAACTGACAACTGTTTTTTATCTCGCCAGAGCCATCAGCCTGTAAACAAGCATGCCGGCCAGCCATGCGACATCTTCAGGTGTAAAAATATCACCGATAGTGTCGTAAAACAATATATTTGCCTCCGGCGGAAATTCATCGTCCCCTTCCCACAATATAAGCTGCAATGAAACTTTCGGAAAAATATTGAATTCAAACCCGGCATTTCCGGCATCAATCACTCTTCCGTTCAGTTTTCCGGCGGCTTTGACAAAAAGGCCGGCATCTTTTCCGAAGGTTTTTTTAAGCGGATCCACCGCTCTTTTGACGAATGCCGAATAATAAAAAGCAGCGCCCGGGATCTCACGGAAAGAAATCCACCTGCCGGATGATTTTCCCTCATTCTTTGCGGCCAGATAATGAAGTATAAGGACCTGCTCCTGGAGAGGCACATCTTTTTTTTCGGCCGATTCATCCTCAAATTCAAATTCCGGCCAGTTTACCATATAGACTCTGTTTAAAAAAGGAACTCTGAGCCTGTTCTTTCCGATAACCCTGTATCCCGAACTTTCTGCTATCTCATCCGGAGTATTTCCGGCAAGATATTCCACCGCAATTTTCCTTGCATTGATATAATCATCAACCCGCGCCATTATAATATCTCCTCATGTCTGCAACCATGATAGCAAAAAAGCCCGTCCCGGTAAAGGGATGGGCTTTTTTTTCTTCATCTCAAAATATAATAATCAGACTTCAAGCCATGAATCGGAGTAAAGCGTCTTGCCTAGTATTACGTTGGCTGTCTTTGCATATTCCTGAAGCTCTTTTGAAAGACCTGCTATATTCGGATCGTTTCCGTCCATTATCGAGTATATCAGGTCAACTATATCAGGACGTTTCCCTTTGGCTATCTCAGTCAGCTTTTCATCCAGAGGATCCGAAATAACCGAATACATCCCCTTCTTCTCAAGCATGACCATGTATGTCTGATTCAGGATCGGGCGAAGATGAATAGGAGGACCGTTTGAAATGTTTGAGAGCCCGCATGTGCTCTTGGCGCCCGGAGCTATATCCTGCACCATTGCCTGGAACTCCATGAGGCTTATGAGCTGGGGCTGCTGGATATTGACGGGGGTTACGATTCCATCAACCCATATCTTCTCATTCGGAATACCCGCCTCATTTGCCGCGTAAACAAGCTCAACGCAAAGGGCTGCGCGTTCATTCTCATCACGGGGCAAACCTTCGGGTCCCCACATGAGAGCTATGAAATCGGCATTGTATTGCGCCGCAATGGGAATCATCTTCTGGTAACGCTCCGGACGGCACATTATGGAATTGATAAGCGGCGGGAGCTTGCAGACTTTTAAAGCCGCTTCAATGGCATCTATATTGGATGTATCAAGAGCCAGCGGAACATCGTCAACGACCTCCTGGACAACCTGAACCACCCATGGCATCAGCTCATGCCCGTCTTTTTTTGCCGGTCCGAGGTTGATGTCGATATAATCCATGCCCTTTTCCCTCTGCAGAAGGGCCTCTTCCTGGATCGGCTTGGGATCTCTCTCCTTGTAAGCTCTTCCGATCTTTTTTGAAATAACGTTTAAACTTTCGCCAATTAGTAACATACAACCTCCCCGTTTTTTCTCGCTGTTTAAATCGGCGGCAGACCGTTATTCCAGAAAGGAATGCCGGACATACCGCCGGTTAATATCTTTATCTCGACTTCAAAAATGCCGGGATATGAGCAGCTTCACGCGGACCGACGGTGATCGCCCAGCCGGGAAGCTCTTCTTCCATATCGCCCGCGATTGCCGCCGCATAGCCTGGAATTATTATCTGCTTATGTTTTACCTTGTCCGCTATGCCGCTCTTTTTAACGAATGCGCCGACATCATCTCCCGAAAATTTTCCGGCAGCCCATGCAGTCATAACAGAAAGACCTTCCGAATCCTTGATAAGGAGCCATGACGGAACTTTGCTGCTCTCAATCTCACCCGAAACTATAAAATAGGTAAGGGCAAAATTTGTAGTGACAAGCACGGGTGAATTTTCATCCGGATTCCCGATAGGATAGATTCCCTGGGTGACGGTCATCGGTCTCTGAGGATCGGTGAAGATATTGAGCCTCTCAAGAAGAAGCGGAAAGATATTTTCGCCGGCAAAGTCAGACATGACCACAATTCCGCCATACTTTGCAACATGCATTCCCGCGATAAGCGTCTCCATATCCAGGTTGGAAGCCATTTCACAGGGAAACGTTATGGTCGGAAAGCCCAGAGATCTGTTTCCCGACTTGAGTGCCGCGCGCCTTATCGCAACCATATCTTCAAGAGACTGTTTTATCTCTCTTGATCCGGGGTCCAGAATAAGATCTTTCAACCCCATCCCGGTGAGTTTGTCGGTAAGCGGTATAAGACCCGACACCGAATCGGACTTGACGGCAAGAGGCAGGCCGTTTTCCTTGGCAACAGCCCCGAACGCATCAGCGTTACCGGCGGTTGCTGCGTACATAACCGGCCTTTTGAACTTGCATGCTTCTATGCCGGCTTTCATTACATCTACGTTTTCAGTCATAAGAACAAGATTGAATTCCGAAGACTCGGCAATCAACTTTGCCTTTTCGGCGAACTCCTTTTTGTCCCCTTTTGCGTCCCTGAGAGCAACCAGTTCCGGCCTTAAATTCAATCCAACTCTCTCGTACTGGAAAGCATTCCAGATCTTTAGTTTGTCTTTAAGATCGGAAGCTTTTATATCCGAACTGACAAGCGCAGCAAATGCCGTCGGGTTGAAAAAAGTCTTTTCATGACGGTATTGCACTGTCTCGCCGCCGGTCGTTAAGGCACGAACGCCTTTTCCAACAGCAACGGGACGGATCGGGGGCGCTGAAGCCTCTGAAAGTTTTTCTCTGGCTTCGTCAGATACATATGGACAGCTATCAAGCTCTGCCTTGCCTGATGCCAAATTCATGGCAAATGCAAGGCATGTGGGAACACCACATTCCTTGCAATTGGTTTTTGGCAGAAGTTTGAAAATCTGAATACCGGTTAATGCCATTTTTATCTCCTTATATAAAAATTTAAGTAAGTGCTCAGGTTGTTTAGTCCGTAGGCTGAATGCTTACATTTCGACAACCTGAGCAGTTACACTTTAAAACAGATATTCTTGTTTGCCGTTTTCTTACATCAACCCAGAAGCGGAGGCATCGAAAGAGCAGGATGCCCGACTTTCTGCAGGAAGGGCATAATCTCCTCTTCGGTTATTCCAACCGTCTCATCAGCTATCATATCGAACAGGTTGGGATACCCGAGCGCTGTTCCCCTTTTTATAATCCTGTCTTTGATCTCTTCCTTTAGACTCTTCGGCATCCATACCATCCTTAAGATTCCGCCGTCGCCCAGAAGGAATTTTCCCTGGGTAACATTGAACTTTGAATGTCCGACAAATCCCGGGGATGATGCTCCTCCGCCCATAACGCCAGCCAGAGTGGTAAATTTCATGCCGCACGGTGTTTCACCCGTATAATCCCTGTGAACGGTCATTACTCCGTTGCAGGTGGGAAGCGTTGCGGCAATGGCTTCGCAGCATCCGCATGTGGTCATCGGATCCTTGATCATCGAATAGAAGTTGTAATGTGTGACAGCTCCTCTCGATGCCTTGAATACAAAATCATTAACTCCCTTCCACTGGCCGAGAACAGTATCAAGGCATTCCCCTTTCTCAATCGGCTGGTTCGGTCCGGTCGGGTTGATTTCAAAAGAAGCCTTGCAGTCCATCCAGTTATATGCGCCGCAAAGACCTGTTCTTTCAGGACTTACGGTGCAGACATGGTTCGGAGCAAACGACTGGCAGAGCGTGCATGAATAATATGTTTCCACAGACTCGTCGGTCATCTTTTCAACGCGCTCATCCCTTGTCTTGTATTCTTCTCTCGCGCGTTTTGTGAGTTTTTCAACATCGGCCTTCTTTGTGTAAAGGGTAACCTGTACCTTGTCGACTATTTTCTGGAAATCCTGATGGAACTTGGCATGGAGGACAACACCTATATCCTTCAGAGAGAATCCCTTGTCAACAGCGGCCTTGCTCACGCGGATCCATGCTATGTCCCTCTGCCCGATATGCATTACACCCTGAATATAGTTGATGAGGTGGTGAATCTGGCGCTCAAGAATAGGCTCAAAATCAGCCTGGAATTCACGGCCTGCAATCTGGACATATATTCCAAGCGGAAAAGATTCGCCGGCCTTTACATCCTTGATGTCGGGTCCGATCACTTCGACTTTTCCGTCTTCAATCTCATTCATCTGGGCCAGTTTTACAAGCTCGGTAGCCTGAGTCTTGCCTCCGCCCATCTGGCAGAAAAGGTCCGCGCCTCTGACGCGCTCACCTTCATAAGCCGGGCCGAATGCGCAGGGAATTTCTATCTTGGATACCGAAACTTTGAGCCCTCTGACCTCAACCGATCTTTGAACCATATCCTCATGCTTGACATTGGCCACAACATGCTCGTATGTGCAGATACCGGTCGGGAGTATCTCCGGAATATCGGTATCGGCAAGTGTCGGGAAGCCCCAGTTCACGCATCCTGCAGCGGCAGCCGCCCATTCGGCGTTGACATCACCAAGAGCATTAACAAAAGCAAAAATTCTGTTTTTGTTGTATAGCAGCACCTTTTTGTAATCCCCGGGTTTGACCCCTCCGAAAGCCATTGTGGCCCTGTTCGCAAAACCAAGGGCAAATATGGCTGAAGATATATCAGGCCCGAAAGGAACAATTCTCGTGTTCCATCCGATCTGGACTCCGGCTTCAAGGAGCTGCTCTGCGACAGTTGTTCCGTTCTGGTTTGCGGCGAGGAATATATAAAGGCTTCTCTTCTGATACTCTTCAACGATAAGCTTCGCAATCTCCGGATTCGGCGCTGCTCCGACTATCGCAGCAAATCCGGGAGCTGAACCGTCAACAAATTCAACACCTCTTTTCCTGAAAACTGTGTCATCGGCAGCTCCGAGCCAGATCTTTCCGGCTTCCTGGTCTATATCTTCCGAATGAAGATAAAAATCGGGTTCATTCAGATATCTTAGCGCCTCCTTAATTTCAAAGGCAAAAAGGGCCGCCATGCCTGCATCAAGAAGTGGCCCCAGATAGGGAAGATGATGGCTTCCCTTCACATGCGGAGGCAGAAGCCCCCTTGCAAAATCGAGGGGCTTTTTCATGTCTTCAAGGGTTTCGACTTTCAGCCCCAGAAGAGAGTATATTACGGGAAGGTAATACGCGGTATTCGGAAAACCGACTTTTGTGTCCGCGTTGTAGGTTTCAAGGGCTTTCTTGTACATCCCCTCAACCTTTGATACTATATTGTATCCGCCCTGAATGGCGGCAAATGCTACTAATCTTGACATATGTTCCTCCTTCGTTGAGGATTATTATAACCTCAGGTGTTTTTTAAACGAACAAGCTCCTATCACATTGCTTCAAGTTTCTGACGGTCGGCCATATCCATGAGCACTCTGTCTCTCGCCTTGTCTATGCCGAGAGCCTTGCGCTTTTTGTCAATGTGGGCGATCATCTTATGGGCATGTTTGATGGGATCATTTTCGCAGTCCCACATACCGCCGTATATCTTTTCCAGTTCATTGTACATGTAGTCCTGGAAAACCGGCGCGCCGCTCATCGGCAGGTGAAGGCCGAACACCGTATAGACGCCTGAAGTGACAAAATAATGGCCGATGGAAATAGCTTTTTCACTCATCCACTCTGGAGCACTACCGGCTGCCGGAAGATCGCATATGTCTTTTCCAAGACCGCCTGCCTTAACAACTTCGGTTGCCGCAAGAAGAATCCGGCTGTTGTCAACGCATGAACCAAGATGAAGAACAGGCGGAATACCGACGGTTTCACAGACTTCCGCAAGACCCGGCCCGCAGAATACGGCTGCGGTTTCCGGAGAAAGCAGTCCTTCCATGGCGCAGGCTATTCCATTGCATCCGGTTGTAAGAACTATGACGTCATTCTTGATAAGCTCTTTTACAATCGTTATATGGGCTTCGTTATGGCGTGTCCTCGCATTGTTGCATCCAACAACACCTGCAATGCCCCTGATACGTCCATTTATTATGTTGTCGTTCAGCGTGTAATAGTCGCCGCGGAATGTCCCGCCTAAATGATATTTTATCGACTCAACGCCAAAGCCTGCAATCTGAGTGGCTTTCTGACGCGGAATCATGACCTCGGCCCTTCTGTTCTTGAAGTTATCTATGGCCATCTTTACAATGCGCTTGGCGTCTTCCATCGCGTGATGCTCGTCGAATTCGATATGGACGACATTCTCCTGCTCCATCTTTGCAATCGGATGCGTTGTAATCAGTTTTGTATGGAAGCACTTTGCGACATTTGCAAGGTTCTGAAAAATACACTGAACATCGACAACCATTGCTTCGCAGGCTCCTGTTATTATAGCGAGTTCCTGCTGCAGGAAGGTTCCTGCCGGGGGAACGCCGTGGCGCTGGAGCATCTCGTTGCCGGTGCAGCATATGCCGCCAAGCTGTATGCCCTTTGCCCCGACCGATTTTGCATGATCGATCATCTCTTTCGACTGTGCAGCGGCAACTATCATTTCCGAAAGGATCGGCTCATGGCCATGGATTATGATATTGACATGATCCTGTTTCATTATGCCGAGGTTCGCCTCTGACTGTAAAGGATAAGGCGTTCCGAACAAAACATCCTGAAGGTCTGTCGCCAGCATTGATCCGCCCCATCCGTCACCAAGTGCACAGCGGGTGCATTGTTTAATAAGGTTTTTATAATCCTGATCAACCCCCATATGTGTCCTGTGCATGATCTCAACTGTTTCCCGGTCAATATTACGGGGCAGAACGCCCAGTTTTTTCCAGCGCTCATACAGCGGCTGTGGCGCCCTTTTAAGATATCTGAGCTCCCCTTCAGGTTTTCCCCATTCAGCAAGAGCGTTTTCAGCAACTTCAAGTGCGATTTCATCCAGATTCCGGTCAACAGTTTTACCGTCAACTTCCACCGTTGTGGCAACATCGAGATGCGGTGCAATAGCAAGCAGTTTCTGCGGATCTTTGATTTTATAGTCGTTGGTCTCTTTTTTGGCGACCGACATAAAAACTTCAGCTACACCACGACCATGGTCGGAATGCGCCGAAGCTCCTGCAGCCACCATCCTTGCAAAATTTCTTGCCGCAATGGTGTTTGCAGTCGCACCACAAAGTCCTTTACGCTCATCTGTCCCTTCTTCCACTGATTTTGTAAGGGGAAGACGGCAGGGCCCCATGGCGCAGTTCTTACAGCAGGTTCCCTGAATCCCTATGTTACAGGGTTTCATGCTTTCCGCTCTGTCAAAAACAGTCTCAACACCCAGTTCCTGGGCGCGCTTGATCATAATCTGTGTTGCAAGATCCATGGACGCGGCTACCGGATCGGCAACCTTTTTTTCCTTTGGAGCCTTGACAACTTTTTCTTTCGTTTCTTCTGCCATTAGAGGTTCCTCCTCATATTGTTTTATTCCGGGATTTTATCCGCCGAACAATAAGCGGCTTCAACCATCGGACATTAATAACGTGAAATTAAAATCTTCTGTGTATCCTGTTGAGTCTTTCCAGCATCCTGTCAAGTTCCGACTTCTGCTCGGCGGCAGGTGTAACAGCAACTTTTTTACCTTTACCGGGAGCCGCTTTCTTAGAAGCAAGACGCTCTTCGCGCTCTTTTACCCTCTTATCTCTAATAGCCTGCTCTTCCGCTTCTTTTTTGGCTCTCTCATCTGCCTCAGTTTTCGCCTTGGCATCGGCCTCGGCTTTCGCTTTTGCAGCAGCATCTGCTTTTGCTTTGGCTTCCGCATCGGCTTTTGCCTTTGCCTCTGTTTCGGCTTTGGCTTTCGCATCGGCTTCAGCTTTGGCTTTTGAATCGGCTTCAGCTTTCGCCTTCACAACGGCATCCTCTTCGGCTTTTACCTTCGCATCAGCCTTCGGGGCAGCCGGAGCCTCAGCCTTTGGCGCAGGCGCCGGCGCGGCTTTTACCTCGGCCTTGGGAGCGGCCGGTTTTGCTTCCGCCTTTGGAGCCGCTTCCTTTTTCACCGGTTCCGCTTTTTTGCCCTTTTCCTCAATGGAAAGGTTCGGTTCGGGTGAGAGCGCCTTTAAATCTACGGATATGTCGCCCAGTTTCTTTTTGATGGATTCAATCTTTGAGGCCGAACCTCCGTCTGCAAGAAGAGCGATAAAAGATTTTGCAAGGCGAGCTGCCTCGGGGTGTCTCATGATAAGAATATCTGATCCTGCCAGAAGATAACTGACAGCTCCGACCGCCTCCATGAGAATTCCGCGTTTTTCGGGATCACCGAGGGTGGGGGCTTCTTTTTCAGTCAGTTTTGCCTCTTTGCATTTCCAGACCTCGTTGCCGAGGTTGTTGATGATCGGATACTGCAGTTTGTCATCTCCCTGTGAAAGAGCTGCCATTCTCAAACGTTCCATCACGGAATAGGAATATTCCATGCCGTATCCCAGACCGCCGGTAGTCGGATCGACAACCAGCTTTTCAGTTGAAACGCCAAGATTTTCAAGAAGAATGTTTATCTGCTTTGCGAGATTGACATCGATAGGGGAGGATGAAATAATCGTATGACCGTAGCCCATTGCGCTTGCGCCGATACCCTTGTAGTTCTTGTCATCAACAGGTCCCATTGTGAGGTTTGCGCCCTGGCACTCCTCGGAGATCTTCTTTAAGACCTCTTCATCCTTCTTTGCATTGGCACATCCCCAGACAATCAGCGGTACCTTGATAGCCGAACTCACTTTCTTTACTGTCGCGGCAGCATCTTCGGCTGACGCGTTTTTGCCGTTAGGATCGACACTTTTTAACTGAAGGACTATCATTTCAGCGCCGTAATCTTTTATACACTTTTTAGCCCATGCAACAGGATCTGAAACAACATCCTTATAGCAGGATAGAATTGATTCCGGCCAGTCTTCCGGTTCCATATCCCAGATTTCCATTGCGATTCTGGGCTTGTTGGGCATGCTTCCTTCAAACAGATAAAAAGGATAGCATGTCTCGCCGCCGACGGTAACGGCGCTCTTGCCTTTTCCTATTGTTATATTCTTAATACCGCCGGAATAGGATTCTTTAAAGATTTCAAAACCCAATGTTACCTCCTTTTGATAAACAATTAATCACCGGGGATAAAACAGATATAGCCCTCTTTGGATTAACGAAAAAATTGGGTGGATAAAAAAACAGCCTCTGCCTAAAGAAATATCAGCCCCCTTTCATTCTTTTTTAATTATAAATTCATCTACTTCGGTAGAATTGTTCAAACTGACAATAACAGGGGATTTTTTTAAAATGCCAAGTTACTGCATTATATTGAGATTTATAGTTTGTCAATAGATGTATCTTAATAAATTAATAAATCTAATTCATTGGTAACTTTAAAATATAACTCATTTTTTTATTTCTTCAAAACGCTCTTTTACCTTGGGGAAGTTGTTCATGTCGGTATGAGGGAGAAAAAGCGCTGCTATATAATTTTCCATGTAGGATGCCGTCTCCGATAGCTCAAAATTTGTCATTTTTCTGGTCACTTCAACCACATCTCTCCTGATACGGTTTGTCAGACAGCTCATCTTCGCACCAAGGAGAGAGCCATTCCCGATAAAGGTAATCTTATCAAGGTTTATTTCCGGCAATAATCCTATGGTTATCGATTTTTCAAGATCTACGAAACTCCCGAATCCTCCGGCCAGAATAATACGTTCGAGATTTTGAACGGAAAGTCCGACCTCTTCAAGAAGTGTCATGCAGCCGCTGTATATGGCGCCTTTTGCACGTATAAGATTGTCGATATCGGGTTCGGCAAGGACTACATCCCTGTCGATCTGAGTTTCATCCGCCCATGCAAGCACATATTCATAAACACCATCTGTTTCCCTGATCCGCCGGGTGTTAATATCTCTGTTGAATTTTCCAAGGTTGTTTATGACACCTGCTTCAAAAAGGGTCGCGACCATGGTTATAAGTCCTGAGCCGCATATGCCTTTAGGCCTGACATTTCCTATGGTTATATTCATGGGCTCAAACGTGACAGGATCTATTGAAAAATCCTCTATGGCTCCCTTTGTCGCACGCATCCCGAATTTTACGCCTCCCCCCTCAAAAGCGGGTCCGGCCGAACATGCCGCGCATGCAAGCCAGTCCTTGTTTCCTATAACTATCTCGGCATTTGTCCCTATGTCCATGTAAAGAGTAAGCTCATCCGATCTGTATATACCCGAACCCATGACACCCGCCACGATATCTCCGCCGACATAGCTTGAAATTTGCGGATAGACAAGCGCGGCAACATGATCTCCAAGGTCTATTCCCAGGGAGGCCGCTTTTATGGGCGGGTAAAGCGTCGAAGCCGGAACATAGGGAGAGCGGCGCATATAACGGGGATTGACCTTCAGTAAAAGCTGGGTCATGGTGGTGTTGCCGGCAATTGTGATGGTTGAAATTTCATCCGGGTCAATGCCTGCCTGCATAACTATCTTCTTGATAATCACATTAATGGTTCTGATTACGACATCATGCAGTTTGTCAAGGCCGCCCGGTTTTTCGGCATATACAATCCTGCTGATTACATCTTCGCCATAACTTATCTGGCCGTTAAACTCACCGTGCTGGGCAAGAACGTTACCTGTTATAAGATCAATCAGCTGGCCGTAAACGGTGGTCGTTCCGATATCCATCGCGATCGCATAGTTCCGGTCTGTCGTATCTCCGGGCTGTATATTTATTATATGGCTTTTTCTTCCCTCATGGACAGGACGCGCAATGGTGGCGGTAACTTTGAATTTCTCTTTTCTAAAAACATCGGGGACTTTTCTTATTACGGGGAGTTCCACAAGAAGACGATGCTCATCAAACTTTGCTTTCAGATAGCTGACAAGACGCGAAACATCCGGAAGGTTGTCCTGAGCCGTCGGTTCCGGAAGCTCAAGATACCTTTTTTCAACGGGCGGTACAAAAAGACCTTTCTCTTTTAATTCATCAAGATTAAATTCCTTGATACGCGCGGTTTTTCTGGGACTGAGAGGCTTGTTGAGAACGCTGGTGTCTATGGCCGATTCAACCGGAATCCGAACAGCGAGATCTCCTTTGATGTTTGAAAGACAGGCCTGTCTGTACCCCTTTTTAATGTCATCATCGCTCAGCTTTTCTGTAATTCCGCCTTCAACCTCACCCTCTTCAATTATAACGCGGCACTTTCCACAAACGCCTTCACCGCCGCATGAAGCATTAACATGAACGCCGGCTTCCATCGCGACACGAAGAAGGTTCTCTCCATCTTCAACTGCTACACTTTTATTGTGAGGATAAAATGTCACCTTATGCATATTATGCTTTCTGCTCCCCCACCCCTGACCCCCGATCCCTGATATTCTATATTCGGCTTTCGATGTTCGGCTTTTAACCTTTCGGCTCATCAAACCTGCAGCTTAAAACCACCATATCCTCCTCAAAGGCCGTTCTGATCTTGTATGGCAAACTGTTGAAAAGCTTTATCATGCCCTGGTTTCCCGGAGAGGTGTAGGCATAGAGCCCGCCTATTCCGTTTTCTCTTGCCGCTTCCGATAATTTTCTCAGTAAAATTTTCCCGAGAGCTTTTCCCTGATAATCACGGCTTACCGAAAAAGCGACCTCCGCCATGTTTCTCTTCGGATCAAGAAGAGATTCTCCGACAGCTACAACATTCCCGAAACCGAATTCCCCCACAATGGCCACCATTGTGAGATCCTTGACATAATCTATCTGCGAAACATCTCCGATTTCTTCATTTATGAACCTTGTTTTTTCATGGAAAAAGCGCGAGGCGATGTCATCTTTATGAAGGCCGTAAAAATGCTCCTGTATTCTTCTTTCATCAACCGGTTTTGCCGGCCTTACAGTCACGGATTCTCCGTCTATTATAAAAGTCTCTTCAAGCCTGGCAGGATAGACACCGTGTATTGACTCCTTAAAGGTCCTTTCCGCGCCAAGAAGTCCCAGCTTCTTGGCATTATGGAAAAGCTGTTCCCTGAAATCCGGATGGGCTATGCTTATCAAAGCCATTGCCCTTTCCTGAATGCTCTTCCCGAAAAGATTAACCGCGCCGTATTCCGAGACCACATAGTGAACATCCCCTCTTGGAACGACAATTGCGGTATCTGTAAGCATCGGAACAATCCTGCTTTTCTTTCCGTTGGTCGTGGTGGAAGTGATCATGAGAATCGATTTTCCGCCTTCCGCCTGTGAAGCGCCCCTCATAAAATCAACCATGCCTGTCACACCGGAAAAATGGTTATACGGAAGGGCGTCCGCTGCAACCTGACCTGTAAGATCCATGGTCATGGCAACATTCAGCGAAACCATCCTGTTGTGCCTTGACACTATTCCCGGATCATTCACATAATCGGAAGGATGAAATTCTATTGCCGGATTGTCGTGCATAAATTCGTAAAGATTGCTGGACCCCATGGCGCTGCTCGCCACTATTTTACCTTCATTGAAACCTTTTTTCCTGTTTGTAATCACACCTTTTGAGAAAAGATGCATTATGCTGTCCGTAAGATACTGTGAATGGATTCCAAGATCGTTCTTTTCCGAAAAGGCAAGAAGAACGGCTCCTGGGGTCACACCGAGACTCATCTGTAATGTTGATCCGTCATTTACGAGTCTTGATATATGCCCCGCGATTTTATTCGCAGATTCAAGGTCGGGAAGATCACCCACCGTAATAAGATCCTCCTCTTTTTCAACGAACACATCCACGTCATTCACATGGATAAAGCTCCGTCCAAGCACCCTCGGCATCTTCGGATTTACCTGGGCTATAACAAGATCGGCTGAGGATGCAGCAGCATGGGTGATATCGACCGAAACACCGAGGCTCATCCATCCGAAATCATCGGGGGGAGAAACCTGTATAAGCGCGACATGAATGGGAAGAAGGCGGCTTTTAAAAAGGCGCGGAATAGCGGACAGGTTGATGGGAGTTATAAAGCGCATATTCCTTGAAAGTCCCTGCGTTTTTGCGGAACCAAGGTAGAAAGACCTGATATTGAGACTCTGGCTTTTTGTCTTGTTGGCGATAAGTGTCAGGGGTGTTGTTTCAAGAGTCAGAAGACGCACAATCTCAATGTCTGTGAAATTTTCCGAATATTCAGACAAAACACGGACAAGATGCTGGGGTTCTCCGCATGATGAGCCGATAAAAACTCTCTTTCCAGGTTTTATGAGGCTGATAGCCTCTATTGCGCTTTTTTTATTCTCGACGTATTTATCAGCCCAGTATTTTGCTACAGCCATTTGATCCTCTGCCATATAATAAGGATAAACTATTTAAAAAATAACGGTTTTTACGGATGCCATAAACACAAAAGCACCTTATATCAGGAGGTTCTTTCAAGTCAACATGAGACCTTTGCATAACATCCCCTTTTGCCCGATTTATTTAAAGACTTGGTTTTAGGTCTCTGGTTTGTAGTTTCTGGTTTTTTCTTTTAACCAGGAACCAGCAAATATAGACCATGAACTTAAGCTTTAATTATCGCCTTCCTTGAACTTGAGCAAAATTGGTCGTTCTTCAAAGGTCTCAACATGCTATGGATATTTCCGGATGGAAACTGATTAACGTGAAATATTATCCCACACAGACCTCGCATCCTGCTCTCCCCTGCCCGATCCGGAACCGTTATCTTTATTTTGAATATTTTCAACACGAATTCCGGTCAAGCGGCTGATCCTCTCTTCAAGAGGAGGGTGGGTCGAAAAAAGGCTCATGAGACTTCTGCCCGATAACGGGTTGACAATGAACATATGAGCCGTTGAAGGATTGGCATCCATAGGCAGCTTTCCTGAATAGGCGCCGAGCTTGGCAAGCGCGCCTGCAAGCCCTTTCGGATTACCGGCAAAGCCTGCTCCTGTTGCGTCTGCCATATACTCCCTTGATCTCGAGATGGCCATCTGGATGATCATGGCCGCAATAGGAGCGATAATTGACATTGCAATCAGCCCGATAATGCCTCCTCCCCCGCCTTCATCATCACGTCTCGATCCGCCGAATATGGCCGCCCAGCGCGCCATATTGGCTATCACCATAATGGCGCCGGCAAGAGTGGCGGCAATAGAGCCTACCAGTATGTCTCTGTTTTTTATATGCGCAAGCTCGTGGGCGAGAACGCCTTCAACCTCTTCTTTGTTCATCAGCTTAAGAAGGCCTTCCGTAACTGCAACAACAGCATGTTCCGGATCTCTTCCGGTGGCAAATGCGTTGGGCGATTCCTCTGGAATAACATATATTTTAGGCATCGGGAGTCCCGCTCTGTCGGCCAGCTTCTTCACTGTTTCATATATCTGCGGAGCCTGATCCGGCGTTACCTCCTGCGCTTTATACATTCTCAATACGATCTTGTCCGAAAACCAGTAGCTGAAAAAATTCATTCCTGCCGCCAGAATAAGAGCTATCAACATTCCACCCGTTCCGCCCATAATCTGTCCGACCATGACAATAAGAGCAGTCATAGCGGCAAGTAAAATCGTCACTTTAAATTGATTACCCATTATTCCTCCGTTGTTCGTGTATCGTACATCGAACTTCTAATATCAAAGGGGATGAAGGATTCAAGGGTTCAAGTGAAAAATAATCTCTTTCCACTGATACCTGAGCCCTGACTTCTGCCCCCCGATATTCTATATTCGATATTCTGTATTCTATATTCGACCCAACCCTTTCATCACCCTCTCTGCCGCTTCAATCGTCCTTTCTATATGCTCATCACTATGGGCTGATGACACGAAAAGCGCCTCGAACTGTGAAGGCGCAAGATAGATCCCCTCATCCAGCATGTTTCTGTAAAAAGCCGAAAACATTTTCAGATCGCTTGTCTTGGCGCTTTTATAATCAATTACCTTTGACTTTGTAAAAAACATTCCGAGCATTGATCCAGCTCTGTCAACAGATACATTTATGCCCGCCCCGCGCGCGACTTCGGCAAGTCCTGATGCGAGCTTTCCTGAACTCCCGTCAAGCAGTTCATAAAAGCCCGGTTTTTTTAGCTCGGTCAAAGCAGCTATTCCCGCCGCCATTGCGATAGGATTCCCGGATAATGTCCCTGCCTGATAAACAGGCCCCTGGGGCGCAATCTTTTCCATTATATATCTCTTTCCGCCATATGCCCCCACAGGAAGACCGCCGCCGATTATCTTTCCAAGACATGTCAGATCGGGAGATATTCCGTATATCGACTGGGCTCCGCCGTACGCGACTCTAAAACCGGTCATAACTTCATCGAATATGAGAAGGCTCCCCGACTTTTCCGTCTGCTCGCGCAAGGCGTTTAAGAATCCATCCACAGGCAGAACAAGACCCATGTTTCCGGCAACAGGCTCGACTATAACGCAGGCAACTTTTGAGCCGAACTTTTCCATCGCGTCCCTGACGCTGTTTATATCATTGTAAGGAAGGGAGATCGTATTTTCCACAAAAGATTTAGGAACTCCCGGACTTCCCGGAATACCGAGAGTCGCGACACCCGATCCAGCTTCAACAAGAAGCGAATCGGAATGCCCGTGGTAGCACCCGTCAAACTTTATGATAATATCCCTGCCTGTAAAACCCCGCGCAAGGCGTATGGCGCTCATTGTGGCTTCAGTTCCTGAATTGACCATGCGAATCATTTCAACTGAAGGCATTGCTTCTGTAATCATTTGAGCAAGTTTTATTTCAGGCACGGTAGGAGCGCCGAAGCTTATTCCTTTTTTCAGGGCGGAACGTATGGCCTCGACAACGGCATGATGTCTGTGCCCCAGAATCATCGGCCCCCACGACCCGATATAATCGATATATTCATTCCCATCCACATCAAAAACAAGGCATCCTTCCGCCCGGTCGATAAAAACCGGATCGGTACCGACAGATTTGCATGCCCGCACAGGGCTGTTTACGCCTCCGGGAATCAGTTTTTTTGCCTTTTCAAAAAGCCGGTTTGAATTATTCCGTTTCATTTTCATGCCACATCCTTCTATATATCATTTATATATTAGAGTTGCTCCGTTGTTTTGAGAAAGGATTCATGGGTTTGGCCTTTAACCCGGCAAGCTATATAGTATGCACTTGTTTTTCTGACCACTTGAACCCTGGACCCCTTGAATCCTTGAATCCTCATAATACCACATATAAATTTGCTGATGATTAATATATTATAAATTGATAATCTGACTCCAATATGCGAAAATACATATAAATGATGTCAAATTAATAGTCAAAAATAATTGGAATTATAATACCCGACACATTAATTACGAAACCGTCACTTATAACTTTTTACTGTTCACTATTGTTATGGATATATTAAGAAATCTGAAAAAACTCGCCAATTTTCTTTCCTACATACTCGAAAGAAGGCCCGATGAATTCGGCCTTCTTCCCGACAACCAAGGTTATGTTAAAATAAAATCACTTCTTTCGGCTGTCAATGAGGAGGAAGGATTTAAATATGTCAGGCGTTTTCATATAGATGACATTATATCTTCACTGCCTGATTCCCGGATTGAAATAAAAGAACCTTTGATTCGCGGAAAAAATTTCGGGAATCTTCCGAAGCAGGTTATTGCCGTGAACCCCCCGAAACTTCTCTATACCTGCGTACGGGAAAAGGCGTATCATTTTGTCCTGGAAAACGGGATTCATCCTGTCGGAGGAGAAAAGGTGCTTCTCTCATTAACGAAGGAACTGGCTGAAAAAATTGGAAAACGCTTTGATCCGTCTCCGATTCTCCTTACAGTTCATGTTTTGAAAGCGATGGATGCCGGCATTACCTTCCATTCCCTGGGGGAATTATACTGCTCGGATATTATTCCGCCGTCATGCTTTACAGGCCCACCTCTCCCGAAACAGAAAGAAGAGCCCAAACCTTCGGAGAAACAGATCAAACCTGAAACAGAATTCATGCCGGGGAGTTTTATTCTTAATATAAAAGCGGAAGAGGAGAAAAAGGAAAGGACAAAACTCCAGAGAAAGCGTAAGGAGATTGATTGGAAGAAGGAAAGAAAACGGGCTGACAGGATAAAATATTGATGACTTTTTAGGAAGCCGTCTAAAAGATCTTTAAAGAACACCCGAACCCCGGATTTTAAGAAAAATCAGAACTTAAGACGGCAAAATAAAAACTCATTATGCAAGGCGTGCGAATCTTGAGGAATGAAGCGCAACACAGCAGAATGACTTTTTAGGAAGCCGTCTAAAAATAAGACTTGCAACATCAGGTTAAAAAAGGCATAAAAAATTTGACAAGGCAAATTAAAGCTGGTACGAGCATACCCGCTTTTTAAATTACTTGCACGGGCCGTTAGCTCAACCAGGCAGAGCACCTGACTCTTAATCAGTAGGTTGTTGGTTCGATTCCAACACGGCCCACCAAAATATCAACAGGTTATAGCTTGCGGGCTATGACCTTTGGTGTGGGACTTTTCCAAACTGCCTGTTCTCAGCTTATATCGTAATGACTTTTGATCGATTTCAGATTCGCCCGCCAATCCCGCCGCAAATCCTCCAGGGCGGACCTTCGGCGGGAAGGTGCGATCACTGTTTCGGTTCAAAAACTCTTTGTCGAAAGATTAAACAATGCGTTCGGATATTTTAAAAAAAAATATAGAAACACTCCCTCACAGGGCGCTTCTTATGTCTGCCGGAGTTAGCAGTAGAGACATTGAATCCGGCAAACCATTCATAGGCGTGGCCAACAGCTTCAACACTCTTATACCGGGGCACATCCACCTCGACGATCTGACGCGTGAGGTCTGCCGGGGGATACGCAATGCCGGAGGCGTGCCATTTCAATGGGGAGTGCCCGGCGTTTGTGACGGAATCGCCATGTTTGTTGAGATGAGACTAAGCCTTCCAAGCCGGGAGCATATCGCCGACAACATCGAGATAATGACGCTCTCCCACTCTCTGGATGGATGGATCGGCGTTACAAACTGCGATAAAATAACTCCCGGCATGTTAATGGCCGCAGCCCGTCTGGATCTCCCGGCAATGATTTTAACCGGCGGACCGATGAAAGCAAATATCGTGAACGGCCAGAAGTGCCACCCGATTTTGGGCTTCGGCATGGTCGGCCGCGTCAAAGCCGGTAAAATGAGCGCTTCAGAGGCCGAACAAATGCTCCCCGACATGGTTTGCGGAGCAGGATCCTGCGTGGGATTATACACAGCAAATACAATGGCTGTTGTCACCGAATCAATAGGAATGTCGATCACAGGATGCGCCGCCACTCCGGCTCTCGATCCGCGCAAAATGAAACAGGCCTATGAATCGGGACGCCGGATCGTTGAACTGGTTAAGTCAGATGTCAGGCCCAGCTCTATCATGACACCGGCCGCGTTTGAAAACGCCATCCGGGTGGACATGGCCATGGGCGGCTCAACCAATACCGTTCTGCATATTCCGGCCATCGCCCGTGAAGCGGGCATTGATATCGGAGTAGATGAGTTTGACCGGATTTCCCGGCAAACTCCCAATCTTTGTTCGATCATTCCATCCGGAGCTTACGAAATGGCCGATATTGATGCCGCAGGAGGGATTCCTGGGGTTTTGCATCGCTTGAAAAATCTGCTGAAAGAGAATCCGACTGTGACAGGAAATTCAATAATTAAAGTGGCTGCTGAGGGAGAAGTAAGAGATCCGGAAATAATCCGGAGCACGGAGAGGCCTTTTCACTCGGAAGGCGGCATTGCGGTTCTCAAGGGAAATATCGCCACAAGCGCCGTGGTCAAGCAGACCGCGATAGCTTCCGGTATGCTCGTATGCGCCGGCCCGGCAAAGGTTTTTTACACGGAAGAGGCTCTTCTTGATGCCATTGCGGCAGGCGCAATTGATGAAGGTGATGTCGTGGTGCTTCCTTTCCAGGGACCCGCCGGCGGACCCGGCATGCCGGAAATGCTGACTCCCACGGATGCCATCAAGGGGGCAGGTTACACAAGGGTTGCGCTGATCACCGATGGACGCTTTTCAGGGGCTACCAGCGGTCTGAGCATCGGTCATGTTGAAATGGAGGCTTATAACGGCGGTGCAATCGCCGCCATCCGCGATGGAGACGTCATCGATATCGATGTTCCGGCCCGCAAACTGAACGTCCGGCTTGCGCCTGAAGAGATTAACAGCCGTCTGTCCGCCATGAAGGTTCCGGAACGCAAACTGACCCGCATGCTCGAATCTTTCCGCAAGACCTATACCGGAGTCAACTGCTATGGAAAGCGGTGAAAGATTTGCCGAACATCCGC
>Ga0105102_10000064_pt1 | contig 24465 bp, 36 predicted proteins | sample PPLLaktember2015_FD_87032 | JGI IMG/M metagenome (GOLD analysis project Ga0105102, IMG submission 87032) | Freshwater sediment microbial communities from Prairie Pothole Lake near Jamestown, North Dakota, USA - PPLs Lake P7 Core (6) Depth... | ecosystem: Environmental > Aquatic > Freshwater >...
GCCAAGAGAATCAAATGTTCCGGTTCCGGCAGTTTGCTTATAAATGTCGCCACCAGTAAAACCACCATCATACGTTTCGTAAGTACAAGCGTACACATCGCCAGTAGTATTATTTACAGCAATACCACTCCAATATCTTGACGTACCACCAATGGCCGTAAATGTTCCCTCTATGCCGCCGGTATTCTTATATATATCTCCCTGCCATTCAACCGCATATATGTTGCCGCTGGAATCCGCACCCATGCCGTACCATTCCCTGTCCGTCTGTCCGGTAGCATTAAATTCACCAAGGGTATATGCCGTACTCGATGGGTCATATTCACCCTGATAAATATAAGTGGTTGTTCCGGTAGTGGTAACCAGATACGGGATTAAGATTACTTCCCTGCCAAGCGAGTCGTGCGCTATCGCCAACGACGTTTCGTAGTATTTAACACCATCGGTAGATCGGTAAACATATTCAGTCCAAGTGTCAGTTGCAAGGTTATAGACGAAATGCCGCTGCCCGGTAATGGTGGTTCCTGCCGCATTTCTGGTAAGCAGATTTACATGATACAACTGCTTTCCGGTATGATATGCACTATCAATAAAATGCTCTGCGCCAGCAGCAATATAACTATCTACAACGCTCTGTATTCTGGACGGCATCATGTTACCGTCAGCATCCATGCCGCCGCCGCTGATATTTTTGAACGTGCCGCCGTTGTAGAGTATAAAGCCAGCGTGGGACAGCCAGATAGCCGCATCTGTGCCGACGGGCTGAATACTTCCGCTAGCGATACAGCCATAATTGCTGGAAACTACGTCTTTTGCTAAGGCCGCTACGCCGTCATCGGTCACGCTCTCGCTGAACATATCAAGTAGCCAAGTCCTGCGCTTCTTGAACACCAAGAGGTTTTTACGTAACGGGCAAATCCCGGTTACGGTGTCGCCGTCCTTGGGGTCAAATGTCTGATAGTTTGCGGACGGCATCAGTTCTGGTTCGTCCAGGCGGCTCCAATGTAATGTGCCATCAGCATCTATTAGCCACAAACGGCTACCGGCCCCAAGCACAAACTTGCCAAGCGGAGGCATATCGTGGTCAAATTCAAGCGTTGACAGCGTGTCCCTGATCGTATCATCATCTGCCGTGAGCGTGATCGTGGCGTTGGCGTTTGCTACTTCACGGTCATAATAGGCGTATGAACCGGGTTCGCTGTATAGCGTTCTGTAAATGCGGATATGGTCAACGTCCGATTCCGTACAGGCGGACACGGTAACGCTGATCGCTGAACCGGCCACCGTTACCTGCGAGGACGGGCTTGGATTGCCCTCTACGACATAAGTGCCATACTTCTTGACATAAGTATAATAGACGTTATAATTGCCAGCGGTAATTTCGCCGCCAGATGCACTTGCAGTAATCGGGGCATCATTCGGGGCGGGGCAACCAAGCGTATGATATGATGTGGCATCATCGAACCAACGGTTGATATTGGTTCCGTCAACCCTAAACGCCCTATCTTGCAGGGCCGTCCAGCAGGGGTGAACCGTATCGCCAGATGTCAGGTCGGTTAGTATGTCTGCCCACGTAACATCATAGTCGGTTGTGCCAGTAACCGTGCCGCCGATTACCTTAGTTTTGGTAGCCGCTACTGCTTGTGTCATTTTCTTGACAGAAGCAGAGGTTATATCGCCACCCCAAGAGGTTGATGGGACAAATTTTAAAGCATCAGTATTTGTACTGGTTACATCGTATGAATACTCGCCGCTGGCAGTAACCACACCGGCAAGTTTGTTGCCAAGATATATCGTAACGCTCTGCCCAGTGTATGCGGCCAATGCCGGATACCAGTTAGACGGCTCATAGTATGTCAGTTCTGCGCCGTTCAGATACCAACTGCTCGGCGAATGGGTGCTTTCAGTATAATCATAGTTCGATGGCGTATTGGCCCCGGCAGGGTCGGCCAGCCTGACAACCGAAACCCAATTATCCAGCGTGGCCGGGATACGGGGGAATGTCTTGTTGATTGACCCAACCCAATCGCTTGACGGCGTAAATGTCAGCAGGGCCGCGCTAGTGCAGTAGCGCACAATAAACGTATGTGTTCCGGTAGATGCAATAACGCCAGCAGTTATGCCGCCCATTGTTACCGTCAGCCCCGTCCCGCTGGTATGCGTAACGTGCATCCGTATAACATACGAACCACCAATAACGGGGGTAAAATCGTTGCATATCAGGGCCGTGGTGGCTCCGGCGGCATGAGTCCAGGTATTTAGCCATACGACCTTAACGCTACCCTCTTTGGTTGTCCAATCATACGTGCTATCGGTATGTGCATAAGTCCAGTTGCTCCCGGCAGTTGACACGGCGGGGCAGGTAACGCCGACAACAACACGATACTTGGTGGCTGCAACTACCGCCGTTTCACCAGTGGCTGTTAGCGCAGTCGTACCGGAAGCGTGAGTCCATTTGCTTGAGCCGTAACTCCACGATGCGCCAGGGTCAGTCCATCCGGCGAAATTCGCTATTTCCTCTGCTCCAAATGCCGAGGTGTACGTTTCGCTATTGTCAATATCTGCGAAAATATAGCGTGTGCCGTCTGCCTTGAGTAGTTCAAATACCTCTTTCGTGCCACGGCCAGACAGGCAACCAGCCGTGTTGGATAGTGCCCTCTCGTACATTCTGCGCTCTGCCGTTCCGTCTTGTAAGATGGTAACATTCTCGGCCTTGCTCATGCCGCCGGGAACGGTTACACCGTCAAGGTACAGCCCTTTCCACGGCGCAAACGGTATCTGCTTCTTTTCGATAGCCGCTTACTCACCGACATCATAGGTTGACGGAAGAACCCTGCGGCTAGAGGCGGTTTGATCTGTCATAACCACCAATCTAAGCGATTTCAAATCTTCAAAATACTGCATTTGAGCCATTTCCCTGGTCTGCTCATCACGTATCATCTTGGAATTAATGGCGGCTTTAAGGGCAATAAGCCCCTCGTATCCTGGGACAAATTCTGGCGTAGCGGCATCGGTTGAGAGTTCTGACGGCGCATAAGTGTACCAGCAGGTGTAGGCATAAATCGTATCTGGAACTGCGTTGAAATAAATGCGCCGACCAGCGGTGTCCCAATATGTCGGCTCGGAACTGGTAAGCGTATGGTCGAATAACTCATAACTTTTATTCGTCAGGATATTGCCATCACTATCAACGAGTTTGTTTATCATAACCGAATCTGACGGAACCGAAGCATAGGCCGTAGCCGCCGCCGTTGACACCGTGCCGCTTTTAAAGAAAAACTTGTAATTCCACTCGTTGATCTTGGCAATTAACTGCTTGTAAGCCCGATTGATTTCCCTGTTTGCCAGCGCGGACGAAATAATAGCCGTGTGCGGCTGGTCAACCCAATCCCTAAACTCTGTCACCAACTCGCTACGGGTTTTCATTCGGCCTCCTAATTATTGTAGAAATACAATGGCTTATCAACAACGGTTCGCAAGATGTCCCGCTTCACAACGCCATTAATGTCATCATCCTCAATCTTCTGTTTCTCGGCTGCTTCTTCACTCTGCCGTATGGATTTCTCAACGGCTTCTTCCATGTCGGCTGTGCGGCGAATGGAGCGGCCCACTTGCTCCAATACCCACTTGTTACGATCCCACGGCGGCTTTATCGTCCACCGCTCCCTATCACGCCACACGATGCTATAATAGATATGGTCGGGGCCGTAACCATCACGAACCTCATAGACTTTTACGCCGCTCATTCCCATCAGTTTGCGGGCGCTTTTGTCGTAACTATCGTGTCTGGTTCTCATCTTCCTTACGCAACCTATTTTCCAACCAATTCCTATAAAAACTTACATAATAATTGGGCGGCCTAGTTGCCATATCTTTTGCCATTAAAAGATATGCTTCATCTGGATCGTTTGTTTTATATTTGAGAAATATAAGTTCCCTCTCCAAATAATTTATCTGCCTTTGCATATCACAGATATACTCCCAAACCGTATCGGGGCCGAAATCTTGGCCGTGGTATTTCAAAAATTCATCCCTGGATTTTTCACCAGAGATGCTTTCTTGTATAATGTCGGCGGCTTCCATTTTATGCTCCGGCCTCATTCGCCTTGTTATAGATTTTCCACGCCTTGCCCCAAGCGGCCTGAAACGGAGCAACGCCCTGGCTCTTGGTGTACCAATCATTAAAGAATGTTTTAAATGTTTCCTTGTCCATGCCCTTGGGGAACTCGGAGAAGTCAATGGCCTTGTCTGTTCCCGGCTCAGTTACGGGTGCTTTAGCGGCCTCGGCCTCTGCCAACTTGCGCCGCAATTCTGCGTTCTCGGCCTCAAGCGACAACTTCTCACGCTCACCACGGCTCTGGAACGGAACTTTATAAAGTTCCCGATAAACAGCCAAAGCATTATCACTTTCAAATTTGAACGACGGATTTTTCAAATTTGTGGCAATAATATCATACGCCTCATCAGCCGTCTTACCCTTTAGGGCGTGTTCATACCATAGCCGATTGCGGTAATCGCCGTTCAGCGGTTGCGGCTTGGCACGCCGCTTCTGCTCAACCTTCTTCGCCATGTCATCAAGTAAACTTGCAAGTGCATTCTCGTTCATCTAAAACTCCTAATAAGAGTGCGGGCTATACGCCCCGCTTGCTCTAAAGCGGGAGGGGGCCATGACGGCCCCCATCCCTGAGTGTGTGCCAATGTCAAGCATCGGCCTGCGGCTTTATGGCCGCATCTTTTATTTGTTCACCCGCCGAGGTGTCGGGGGTTACTACTTTCTTTTCTTCTTTATACGCATCATTTAAAATATCAAGGACGACAAAATCCTTATTGCTGACAACGAGTTTCTTTTTAATGTCATCGGGAGTTTTGTCTATAATATCAAGATATTCGATTGGTGAATATTCCACATCCAACTCTGTGTTCAGCAATTCCCCCCATTCCTTTTCAAAACCGGGATACTTTTCATCTTTTGGTTTTGGGAATTTGTAAAATTGCTGCCCATTTTCACCATGCTCTAGGGTGCAATACTCTTTCAAAATACGTTCACGGACAGCACCGTATAATTGAACCTCGGATTGCATACTACGCAAAACGCGCTTGATCTTTGCCCACAATCCAATGGGCAAATCCATATCAACCAATTTTTGCAAAAGGTTGATCCAACCATTAGGGTTGCTACCATCGGCGAGTCCAAACAAAATTTTCATAACCATCTCCTATTTTTAGGCTAGGGCCGGTTTTACCCGGCCCTGCCAGATTTACAATTAAGAAGTATAGACGTTGCAGTACCAAGTAACCCCGGCACTAACGTCCCTAAACAGAGGAATCTTTCCAGCACCGCTAGAGGCCGCTCCGGTAGTCCAAGCAATATCAACGGCAGCGTTCACATGCAGAATGGCAGTAAGCGCGTTGCTTGAAATGTTCGTGGAGAACAGATACAGCGAACCAGGATTATCCCCACTTTCGGCCACGTAATGAAAACGACCACCGATGATGGCAACGGCATTTTGCATCGGCGTTCCGGTGTGAGAAACATAAATGCCGTCATTGCGGGTGCAAACAATATTGGAACCGCCAACCGAACTGGCCGCCATCGTAATCCAAGTAGAACTAGCGGCCACCGTACCGGCAAGAGTCCCGGTCATGGTCACATCGGTTTCAACCGCACCGTAACCGTCACCCATATTCCCGGCGGCACAAGAACCGTACAGTTTAGCAATACGGCCAGCGGCACCCATGACAGAACTATTAACGTCAATCGGCAAGGTGCAAGAGCCGCTAGGAATATAAAGACCAACCGGCCATTGATAACTGGCACTCGCAACCGAAGTACCAAACGCAGCAAGCGTGCCAGAGGCGACGGCGGCAGCGCCATTGTTAAATGCCAGGAAACCATACAAGGGGGTGGTGCAAGTGATGTTGGCATGACCACCGGGGCGAGCAACCACGCAACCATGACCTCCTGTGGTATATGCAGAATTAAGAACAACAGCCGCACCAGTGCCCTCAAACGTACCCATCAAGCCGCCGTGAATGTGCGTAAGCGTAGCACCCTTGGCGCACATCTGACCAATTAGCCCGTAGGTTTCCTGCGCCACGGTAATGGAACTTCCGGTAGCGATATGACGGAACCTGCCGCACTTGGCCGAGTAAGCCGTGGTTAGGTTAGACGTTGACTCTCCGAATACTCCGACAATATCCAGTTGCCCATCAGCATAAAAATTCTGTGCGGTAGAGAACGGAATGGAACTGCCAGAAGCACCAGAGCCAACCCAATCGCCAATTCGCAGACCGCACTTTACAACGCCCTTGGGCATATAAATACCGAAATCCCAGGCCTGTGTAGGCGTGGCACCGCCAAGGTTGTCATCAGCAAATACACCATAGGCAACAAGTTTACCGGTAGATGTAACTGTCTTGGTGGCATCAACGCTCAATCTTGAAGCAACGCCGCAGAGATAGTGATTGGCGGCTATCGTCAGATCGTTGGCAACAGAAATCCAACCATGAACTCCAATCCCACCGCAACCAGTATTGGCGTTGGCCCCACCAGTATTGACGGTATTCCCGCCAACCAGTTCCAGATAGCCACGAATACCGTTGGTGTAATCGGCAGAACAGGTAATACTGGTATTGATTTTAACCTGTCCCAAAATGCCGTCGGCGGTAATGTCGCCAGCGTTGGCTTTAAGGTACAATCGGCCCTTAATGGCCTTAATATTTCCGCTGGTAACGGCAACGCCGCCATCTTCGGCAACAACCTGCAACGCATTGGTAATGCTTGAAGTAAGCGTAACACCGCTGGTATTTGACGTACCAACCGAAGTAACACCAAGACCGACAATACCCTTGCTGGTATCAAGCACAACGGCCTTGCTAGCCTGCGCCGTGCCAATAGCCGTGATACCGTCAATATAGGTCAATTCGGCTGCGGCAAGAGCCGAGCCATTCAGATAAATTCCACCACCCAAAGTGGTATCCACATTCATCGGCCCCTCTATGGCAACGTGCTTGCCAAGAGCCGCCGTACTTTTAATCCTAATAACTTTTCCGAACATTTGTATTCTCCTTATACAAGGGGGAACCGAAGTTCCCCCAGGTAAGTTCAGTTACGCCGCCACACTAAGCCTCGGTAATATCAAACAGGGCCATGTTGGACTGAGGGAACGTGGTTCCGTAGTTCCACCAGCCACGATAAATCTCATAGAACGACTGATAACCCTCAAAGCGGTTAATGGTGCTGCCGCCGTAGTTATCCCAACCCTCAGGGCCACCGCTGTACTTAACCATGTAATTGCTGTTGGGCATATACAGGGTATTCGGGGCTGAACGGTAATCACCGTACAGGCGAATATCATGCCCGCTATAAGAGAAGCCGAGAGTTTCCGGCATACCCTCTTTGGCAGACATATTGACCGTGGGCTGCTGCTCATCACGGAAGGTGTTGTAAACCGCACGAAGCGTCTTGGGCGAACCCATAGCGAACTTGGGCAGTCTGGACAGACCCACGTTGCCAACGCCGAGTTCAAGCAGTTCATAGAAACGGTCAAGGGTGAACGCCTCGGCAGTACCAGCGGAAGAACCGTACTTAACCGTGGCCTTGGCGTAGTTATAGGCATCACGATTAAGACCCTCAAAATCGCCATAATACGGGTCGGTGTCGGAACAAATGGTCTGGATGCCATTCGTAAATTTGGTGGTAGCGCTGGAAACGCTGGCGGTAAAGGTGTCCTCAATATAAACATTATTGGTATTGGCGACACTAGTGGACGTACCGCTAACGGTAACGGTCAGCGTGGTCGGGTTGATGTCGGTAATGGTAAGGCTATTGCCGGTAATTGTTCCAGCCGCACCCGTTGTATAAGTATCAATCCTCATGCCCACCCGCAGCCAGCGCACGGAATCTACGGTAAAGCCGCCAGCGGCATCATCATCGGAAGTGCAGGTAGCCAAAATGCCGTTGCCAGCAGTATGAATGGAATGGTCACGCAGAATACGGTAAACATCATAGGTGCCATTACGCAGGTCGAGCAGGTCGGTAACAATCGCCTCGGCACCCTTGCCCAGATGCACGGTTTCCTCGGAATACTTCATAATGGCAAGCAGTTTCTTGATATACAAAGAGCCTTTCGCATAGGCGGGCTGAACGCCAGCGGGATGCGCCACGTTCTCACCGGAATACCCGGCACTTTCGGGCAGTTGATACTGGAGCGTAAAATTCACCAGCGATTCGCCAGCGTGTTTCTGGGGATCGCACTTAATAAAATTAAAAAACCAATCCTCTTTGTTCACGCTCTGCGCCACTTTTTTCATGTGCGCTTCGCGGGTAGCGTTACTATAAGTTGAAAGTGTTGAAATATCGGAAGCCATTTCTATCTCCTAAATTTATCCATTTTGTTGTTTTGCGAGGCGCAGGGCGTAGGCCACCATGTCCTCGTTGTTAAGCAACTGTACGTCCTTGTCGGCGGCACTCGGCTTAACTTCGGATTTACCGCCGCCACCGGAAGATGATTTAATCATGGTCGGGCCAGCCTCTTTCTTTTTGGACTGTTTCTCGGCAAACTTGTTCTCTAACGCTTCCCGTAGTTTTGGATTGGCATCGAGTAGTTTGTCAAGATTGTCCACGCTGGACAAACCCACGGTTTCTGAAATATACCGCAAGCCGTCCTCTACTGAAATATACGGCTCACCATTCAAAGAACGAATCTGATTTTCGGCTAAGACTTTGGCTAGGGTCAATTCCCTCCATTCTGGAGTGGCTGGTACGCCGTACTCCTTTGCCTTTTCCATGAAGGTAATGTTGAACTGTTGTGCGGCGATTTTCTGCTGTTCGGCTTGGAAAACCTGCCGTTCACCATCTCGCTCCCGCTGAATCTGCGCCACCATTTCTTTGGTCTCGCGGATTTCCTTGCGGTAGTTAGCCAGTTCCTCTCCAAAATCTTCCTTTTCTTTTTCAAAGAGTTTGGCGGCATCTTCTTTGGCCTTTCGCTCGGCATCTTCCCGGCCCTGCTTCAAAAGAGCCTGATAGTTTTTCTCTATCTCGGCGGCCCTCTGCAACTTGGGTGTCAATCCACTCATCACGGACGCTTGGATTAACTTGCCCTCTTCACTAAGGCGGGAACTGTCGAGCCGTGCCAGATCGCCATGAACTCTCAGTTCGTTCTTAATTTCTTCCGGCGTATAGAGCGGCTTGGTTTCTGGTTTAGCCGTGTCGGGTGCTGGCGTTTCGGCCTTTACCTCGGCTTGCGGTTCTTCCTTTACCTCGGCCACTTCTTCTTTAGTTTCTTCTTTTACTTCCTCTTTCGGTTGATCGTCCGCAACGGCCTCTTTCTGCTCTTTCTCTGTTTCACCATGAAGCATAGCCATCGCTTCATTGAATGTCTGATCTTCTAAACTCTGCGTTGCGATTCCGTTAGATTCGTTTTTGTTTTCGTCGGACATAAATTAAACTCCTTGGAGTGCTTGCGCTTGCTCCATATCATTAGGAACGGGTTGGCCCGTTGCCTGCCTGCGATTTGCTCCGGCCTCGGCCCTCTCGGTGGCCGTGTCTGTTTGCGGTTTCTGGTTCCCCGGCCCCATCATGGGCGGGGGCTGTTGCGCCATCATTTGTTGCATCATCTGCGCCTGCATACGCATATTCATTTCGGTAATATATCCGTCAATGGAGGCGCGTTGCTCGGTGGTCAATTTCATCCATTCCGGCTTCTTGGTAAAATCAGTAAACACCTTGATATGAACCGGATAGTTGGCATACTGGCTGACCTCAACACTATTGCCAAGCAATATCTGCTCAAGGTAAACCCTGGCCTGTTTCTGGTCAAGGAACGTATCTTCCGACAACTTATTCAAGCCGCCGTATTCCATAACCTGCTTGCCGAAAGATTGCCAATCGAAACCCTGTATTTTGTCGAACAGGCCAGTAGTGGCAAACTGAATCATCTGATCCATACGGGCCTCTTGACTCTCGGAGAATCCGGCACCAATATCACACGTAAAGTCTGGAGATTTTAAATACTTATTGGCATTAAACCATTGCACTTCTGGCATCCGGTTATCGCCAAGAATCTCAACTTGACTTTTTTCTGGATAATACTTTTTGGCAAGGAAAAACCAGCGGCGCATGATGTTCTGCATATAATCAGAAGTTTCCGCAATATCTGGTGCAAAGATTACAGCCGTGCTTTGTTTCAGTTCCTTGATAACTCCGGGGCTGGTCTGCGAACCACGATAGGGAATGTCGCCAGAATCAGATTCGGCAAATCCGGTTATAAACCTCATCTTGCGTAAAATATCCCACCAGCGGCCTGCGATCTGTTCTGGAACCGGGATGCCCTGTTTTAGTTCCGGCATATCATTGTCATAGTCAATTCTTTCGCTTTCTTCATTTTTAAATGCGGATTGAAGAACGCTGGAATTTCTATTTACAAGCCACTTTCCAACACCCATGAACGAGGCGTTGCCCTGCACAATGCTTTCAACACGGTTCATATCCCTCTGCGGAACCAGAATGTCCTTCAAAACCCCATCTCCGCATAATTCGTCTGGTAGCGGCTTAACACGGAACGTAAAAAACGGTAGCATGTCCGGCTCGGTATTATCTTCGTCAACCAGAACCTTGCCACCGGCCACTATAACGTGCTTGCCATTGGGGTAGTCCCGACACGCCTTAAACCAAATGTCATTAACTATAACAGTATTATCTTTTCCAGACTGGGCGGATATATAGTCATCAACACGCTTGCCGCCAGCGATACGCTTTTCGTCTATTTCGGCTTTTTCGTCTGCCTTTAAAGAATCTTTCGGCAGATTAAATAATTCCTCAGTAAACGCCTTGTCTTGTGGAAAACCATCTGAGGCCCAAAGCATATCTTCATCACGCCTAGCGCCAGCATTACAGCGGAAATAAAATGGATTAATTGTAGCCCATTCAACTTCACCGACATAATTTCCGCTTACTTTTCGCTTATCGTAATAAATTTTTCCAATCCCAAGCCCAGTAATTGCCCCCCATTGAACTTGATGGCGAAGTATCTTGGAACCGAAAACACAGTTTTTCCACCAATGCTCTATCATGCCATTTCCGACCTTGACCGTATTAATGTCCTCATCTTCCGTATTGCTCGGAAGCGGACGGAACTTGGGCATCGGATCGTCTTTAAGCATTTTAGAAACAAATAGGTTTACAAACGGTCGGCAAGCATTATAGATACAACGGGCCTCTCTCGCTACGTTTACTTCACGCAAAAGGCCAAGCGTCTGATCCCAATAGCGGTACTGATCGCCACGGTAGAATGCGTATTCCTGCGCCCACAATCCGTGTTTGTTTGTGGTTATCGGATGTTCCTTTATGTTTTCTTTAACCCAAGCAATCCAATCTGTTTTTTCAGCCATTTCTACCACCCTTTATCAATGGGCACTTCGTGGTACTCGCCGTCATCACACAACCGCCTGACTGTCGCCGGGGCATTTTCCTTAATCCTGACAATATCTTCTATCTTGGCGGCGAAGTCTTTATTGAATGTAACCTTGAAAAATGACACCATCTCTGCCATTTTAGCATTGTTATCTTCCAATGCGCCACGTATAAGTTGGCTTACCACCCATTCCTGTTCGTTCAGTTTAAGAATTTTATGCAGAAACCACGCAATCCCGGCCAGCAGGGAGATAATCGAAATGCTAATAAAAGCGTTCAATATCACGATAAGACTCATGTACCCCCCTTAAATTTTCAACGTCGTCATGGTGTTTCTTTCTCTCGTCATATTCCTTATTGATGGAAGCCCAAATACGGTGGTTTTCCTCGTTGTCCAAATCCTGTTGCGTCTTGATAATTTCCGGCTTGTATGCAATATCGAGAATATAGGCCATAGCGTCCATAAGGTCGTCGCCACGCCGCATATCTTCGCCACGGAACTTATACATTTCATCTTCCAGTTTACGCAGGCCACGAACCATGAACAGCCGCCCATCTTCCAGAACGCTGGTCATGGCCTTTATGCGCTCCGGCTTGGTGCGGTTGCCTGGTTTCAGTTCTATTAGGCCAAAATTGATGCCGGTTCTGCGCTTTTCTTCGATGAGCCGTTTCTGCACAAATCCGAATGAGCGAGTTTCAACGCCGACAACTTTCAGATTGTCCTTGAAGCGTTGTGCTACCTCAAATATTTTGTCGGTGGTTCCAGTATCTCCCCACTTGTCTTTCTCGGCGTATAGGACATAAAAATTGTTCTGCTGGTCAACCCCGATAACCACAATGGCACTATCGTCAGCCCACACCTGCTTGGAATAGGCGAAGTCGCAGAGCAGGAACACATTCATTTTCTTGTCAATATCATTCGGGCTAAAATAATTTACCTTGTCCAGATCGAAGCCGACGGAGCCGGGAGGCCTTGGGTCAAGCATGAACTGTCTGAGCCATGAGCCATAGGCCGATATGCCGTTGTCTATCTTCTCATCTCTGGTTTTCAAAACCTTATCAGTTGGAAATCTGTCATCCCAAATCGAGTTGCCTTCCGCTATGCCCAACATTTCAGACATGGGCTTTCCAACCCTGTCGTCGCCGTGGAAAACGCCGCCAATTCTATCGTCAACCAGTATCGGGTAGCGGAGCGTCATAACGCCGTGCCTGCGGCGGCTGATGCGCCGGGTAACGCAGTCATGGGCAAACGGAGTGCCGATAAGAATAATCGGCGCACCAGGCTCCATAGCAGGCTCAACAACCTCGTCTATGTAGCGCACGTTTTGGTCAACAATGTCAATGGAATACGCTTCTTCGGGATTTTCCATGTCATCCCCGATGAAGCGGCCTATTCTGTTTTCCTTGTATCTAAGGCCAGTTTTCTGCGAGTTGCGGCCCCTGGACAATATCTGAAAATCAAACGGGTGTTCGCCGTCGCAACTCATTTCAATCAACTGTTTCCTATCCTTTATCATCTTGGCATTGGGAAACATGATGGAGAATTTCTCCGACTTGAGAAAATCGGAGCAACGGCTTATGATTCTCTGCGCCGCATCATCGGCGTATGAGGTTATGACGGTGAACTTTAGGCCGTTGTAAACGCTGTCATGGGTGGTTAGCAGTTCGGAGATCAATAATGTTTTGGCCGCACCACGCATACACTCAATGACGATAATATTTACGTCCTTGGGCCTGTTCTGGATACGGTTAATCATGTCATAATGAAACGAGGCGAACTTGTTTTTAAAATACTGCGGTGCCCACACCCGACCGGCAAACAGCGGCTTTTCCTTGCAGGCAAGGTTTAGGTTATGCAGTTGTTCAGCGTCGTTCATTGTTTTTTATTTTGAAATATCCCATCCCCAACAAACACTCTCTGGCAGACTAACATCAATTATTCGATAGTATTTGTTTTTAAAAAACGAAATCTCAAAAAAATACAAACACACCCTTAAAATATTGTCGTGTCTTGAAATTGAAATCGCTCCTGGCCCGAAAATCTTATGTAATCGGCGTAGATCATGGCTTAATTTTTTAAACTGAATAATCATTGTTTTATTTCTTCCAAGTCAATCGGCTTGTTAAAGTAATTCTCTTTAACCATAGACTTTTCAGCGTCCAAGGCCACGCCACGGTTTTGTTCACCCTGAGAACGGGCGTAGTCGTTGGCCTCTTTGATTATCTCTTGCGGCAAGTCAAGCCCCTTTCGCTTAGATGCCCTATCCTTGTTCTTTTCCTCGTAATAGTTCTTGTACGCCTCGATACTGCGTATATCGCCACGGTCTATGTTCACTCCCCACTTATACATGGCAAGGGGATACAGGCCGAGCATACGCTTTTCCATGTCTGCATTGATAAAGTCGGTAACTTCTGGGGCATTTTTCCACGCAATCAGTGTATTGTGGGAAACTCCGAGGATCGGGGCCGCCTCTTCTAATGTTTGTGGATTTCTAAGGTGCGCCGGGGTCTCCAGCCAACGGGCATACGCCATCTTTTCGTCATAATAGACAAATGTGCGCCGCCCAGACATGGCCTTGAACATGGCGTATTCCTCTGCCAGATTGCAGGGGTCTTTGAAATTGAGGTATTCAAGGACAGTTTGGTTGATAATGCCGGAGCCGCCGTCAATTTTTTCTACTGCCGCCTTGCTTGCGGCATCTTGGCGATCTTTTTTCTCTTGTTTGGTGGCGGCCCTGCGTCTATTCTCAAACTCTTTTTCTTCTTCCGACATGGCCGACACTTGCCGAGCGTGTGCCGCGCACAGACCGCCCCATCTTATCGAGCCATAAGCCGAATTGCACTTGTCGCCTATGCTTACCTTACCAGACTTAACGGCTTCATCGCCCTCTTTGTAGATATATGGGCAATTAATTATTATTTACCGTAATCTGGATTATCCCTTGTTCGCAGATAAACAATAGCCCTAGCCAAACTGTTAATGTTATCCTTGAATAATCCAATCCCCAAATTGCAGTAGTGGCACAAAAGGCCACGAATGTTCCCGGTAGTATGGTTATGATCTACAACAAGTCTCTTTGTGCCAATTGGCTCATTACCGCAAATGGCACATTTTCCACCAGACCATGCAAGCATCATGGCGTAGTCCTCTTTTGATACCTTCCGGCACAGTTTGATATGTTTTGTACCTTCGCTAGCCTTTTTCTTTTTGCGCCCTTTCTTCATTTTTATATACTTGGGATAGTATAAATTTTACCCATTGTCAACTATTTGTGGGAAATAATTACACGGTCGTATAAATATTATCCGACCTAAAGTAGCGTAAATATTACACAAAATACTTTTTTTACATAAATAAGTTTGTTGTTGAAATATCTCGGTAATTATACTATTATTGTGGCATGGAAACAAAATGGATTTCTGTTAAGGATCGGTTGCCGGAAGATGGGGTGGAGGTTTTGATTACAGATGGGGAAAACATCGATGTTTCTTTTTGCGAATTAACATATTTCGGTGACGATCCAAACGAAATGGAGTGGTTCGGTAGAATTAGTCCGTGGCATTTTGGCAATATAACCCATTGGATGCCGCTACCCGAACTGCCGAAAGGAGTAAAATGAAATATAAATATGCCATAAAGAATAATGAAACTGGAGAGATTAGAATTGCTGAAGGGTGTTGTGAATATGAAGAACATAACACTGTTTGGTTTCTTACAGATGGTAATTATGGGTGCGATTGTAACAGAGAACTTGAGTGGCATCGTGCGATTGACGAAGATGATAATTGGGAAAACACTAAATGTGGAAAAACGGAATTTTCCATTCCGTATTTAATTCTTGAAGATGGAACAAGAATAAATGTAGATGGAGATTAATAAAAATGACAACAATATCAATAAGTAATTGCGACAATGGCTACTTGGTCAGCGCAACGCATGGATTTCTAAGCATTGGCCCAGAACTAACATTAGTGTTTTCCAATCTTGACGATGTTATAAAATGGGTGCGGGAAGAATTTTCTGAACCTAATAATTTTGAAACAGACGAATCTCCAGATTTGGTAAAGGAAGAAATGGAAAAGATAAACAAAAAGATTGAGGAGGATTGATAATGGTAAAATTTATAACGATTATTCCAAATCGCGGAAAGAAAAAACTAACCAAATTACAATTAGAATCTTTTAGGATTAACCATCTACTCCTAAACAAAGAAGAGAATAAGAAATATGTTGTATATGGGAAAAGAATAAACAAGAATGGTGGTGTCACGATTGCCATTCTCGATGAAATTAATTGCGAAGTGTGCGGAACATCAACACGGGCAGAAAAAATACCTGGCAAATGGTTCCCACAAAATATAGGCTCGGCCACGATAAGGGGAACGGGAGAAAAATTTAATGTCGTTAAGTGTCCGTCTTGTGGGAAATACTGTTCTTTGAGTGACAAATATGAAATGATAAAAGAAATAACCGACACAAATGGCAAGATAGATAAAGAGATTGAGGGGGAATAACGTGATAGACCAAGAACAGAAAAACAACCAAACAGCATACGACATTTACATTTCCGTGCTTACAACGATGCGGCATTATCCTAAATTACAAAATCCGCTATTGCAGCCGTGGGAAATATCTCAAATGCTGAATGACGGCGTTCCGGTTAAGGAAATAAAGCGGATCGCCCTGGGAATTGGCGGTAATTCGGAGGTATAAAATGCCGAGATACGATTTTTTTTGCGGTAGATGCAACAAGGAAATACGGGATATTGTGCTTACGCTAAAGGAATTTATGGACGGGTATAAGTGTCCGCATTGTGGTGAGAAGATGGAAACGCTTATAGACAGTATAATCCCCTTTGTGCTAAAAGGCGACGGATGGACGAGCGGGGGGAGGAGTAAATAGTGCCAGAAAACCGCTACCGCCTATCCGATCAGGGCGTACTGCTATACTGGAATTTCGACAAGCGTATGTGGCTACCAACCGATTGCCCGTACAGTATGCGGCATTGCGGTGAAACGTGCAGGTATTTTAAACTTAATGGCAACATGGCCAAGTTCAAGTGCCATGAGCCGGAAACGATATGGGAACTGGAGGAATGATGGCTAACGATAGCAAAACCCTACCGCCTGGTTTGTGGGTTTCAGATGATGGCCGAATATTTATGACAAGGTGCCCCAAATGCCATCGTGAAAATTATGCTCCGGCAGTTTCTGCAGGAATTTGCGCTTGGTGCGGTTATGATGCCAATGAGGATTACGGAGAAAAACATGATGAGTAAAAAAAACAACGATCCAGACGACATTGAGATTGACGACATTTACGGCATTATAGCCTCCATGCGTAAAGCCAAGGAAAAATACTGCAAGGACAACGGCATAGAGGGATCAAATTTCTGCGCCGACATAACCGTGTTCCAGATGGACTCGGCCTACGAAACGCCCCTGCGCCGTGTGGAAGATAGCGAACACGGCTACGCTAGGTGGTGGAAAAGTAATGATTAAACTGAACCTGCTGAAACCGAAGGCCGTTGTGTCAACGGTGAACCATAATGTTTTCGATATAGTTACAGTAAACGCTTTTCTTGCTAGTGTATATGCCAAGAAGAACTTAATAAAAAAGCGAGAAAACGGATCAATGCTTATCTTTAGAAAAACAGATTACCTGATCGTAAACGACGGTGGCAGATGATAAGAATTAATCTTCTAAAGCCGAAGTGGAGCGGGACACTCAATGGGTTAATTGGTTACTTAAAGAGGCTAGAATATGGACGATTACAGTTAGCGTGGGATAAATATTATATGGATGGAAGATGACCTGCGCCGCCTGTAACTCCGAAGCCACCGAGATCAGCCGGGAAACCATACCCGCCGCCGACTACCCGCCAGAATACGAAATTAAAACCGAACCCAGGGTCAGCGTAGCCTACTCGTGCCCCGTCTGCAAATTGAAATTCTGGGTGTTTGAGCCAATAACACCGTCTTAGATAAATCCCACAAACCCCAAATTCGGCCAATAACGGCCCCGCCAAGCCACGATCACACCACACCAAGTACAATCTATCACAAACAACACAACCGTCGCTCCTAGCGCATCCTCGCAACGAATTTAAACACTGTTGACAAAAATACAAAATTACTACATAACTGGGGCATGATGAAAATTAATCTGTTGAAACCAACACCAAAGCGACCGGCCTATGACGTTTGGTTCAAATACGAAAAACCAGACAGCCTAATAGATCGGCTGAAAAATGATATTACGCTGATTACGCCACGAAATAATTTCGTTGCTTGCTTTTATAATGAAAACTGCGCCATACCGCACACCACCGGAACACAATACGTAATGCTACACGGCGAAATATATCAAGTGTGAAACTCTATGATAACGATTAAAAACTACCTGGGAGTAAAGACGAGGGTGTACGTATCCCCAAACACCCAACTAACCACAGTACCCGGCATAGCATAGTACTAAGCCACGCTTGGGACAGATAAGATATGTTATGTAAACCAGCCTGATTTGATGCCCATTTCCGGGCCGTGTCCGTCTCGATCCGTGCGCATTCCAGACAGCATTCAATGGCAGCATACTACCTGAAATTATATAAATATCTTTTGCGGATCAGGGGAGACGGAAGCGGGAGAAGGTAGCTGCCCTCCTGTTTTGTTACGCTCGATACTATCAAATTGATATCATTGTGATATTGCCTGGCACAAATAGTAATATATCTTTTATGTATATTAAAGATGTATTTTTTCTTCAATATCTTTTCTTATAGTCTTATTCTTCAGAAGAAGAAGAGAAGAAAAGAATAAGACATAAGACAGAAGAGAAGAATATAAGACACGGCCTCATTCCTTATTTCCAGCCGAAAGTTATTCCAGGCCCCGTATGATTGTACCATGCTTTTTTAGTGATCTTCCCCGCCTGCATTTTAAAATAAATCTTTTTTTTGTTTGCTTGTTTTGTTGACAGAATAACAAATCTATTACATATCTTATATGTTGACAAATTAAAACAATGGAGGACTTAAATGACAAAAAAACAAAATTCTTATTTTGGCAGTGATGGTAAATTGTTGGTATTGAAAACATGGATATATAAGGATAAGTCGTATTCTGCCCGGCGCGGAACGGATGATTGCATAGGAATAGTTAGCGATGAAAACTATTATGCTTGTGGAAATTCTGGTATTGACTATTGCTATGACGAAAAAGACATCGACAATTTATTTTTAAAAATGATGGATGGTAGATAGTATAGCTCCCGCCGCACATAGGGCGGGGCTAATGGAGGATTTAAAAATGGATAACGGAAGCATTTTTAAGTTGGGATTGAGGGATCAGTTCATTACCGTTTACAAAAAACAAGTTGCTGAGAACGTCGCCATGTTGGAACTTGAACCTGACGACATGCGGCGCGTCTATAAGTTCATGGTTGACAACTGGTTGAATCCCGGCGATGCCGAAATGGTAGCCGGTGAAATGAACCTGATTTAATCCGCTCCATGATCCCCGGCAATGGCTATCCGTTGCCGGTATTGATGAAACGGATCGCCAGATGAACGAATCGCGGCGATATGGAGGATTTATTTATGAAAAAAGAAAACAAGTGTTTGCTAAAAAAAAGAAAAAGTCGCGCCTTCGGGAAGGATGTTTTTCTTTTGGGGGAAAATGAAGAAGGTCAATATCTTTGGCTTGAATCCCCAAAATGGGATTGCGATTGGTATTGGGGTTTTGGCTATATTGAGATATACAACAGGGGGCGGCATATAAACCCGGAAAACGCCACAGACACTATATCCCATAGCCATTTCAGCGGATTGGTTGGAGAACAAGAAAAATACGACATAGAAAAACGCGCCTTTGTCAAGGGAGAATATATCCGCAATGTTTACGATTCTCCCGAATTGGAAAAAACGGTTTTCGATATCGAAACGGGTTGGAAGTTGTCAGAATTATTCAGGCAATTTTATTTATTGCGTGAAATGTCGGACTTTTGCCATAAAGAAAAGCCAGGATGCCACATAATGGATTCTCCGGTAGATCATGGCAATATGGGCGACTGGTATTACAAAATCAATAATGAAATGATCCCCCGCATAACTGCCGAGATAATCCGCATTTTATCGCCAGAGGTAAAATAGCCCATGCAATCCGACAACTATACCCTTGACGAAATGCTGTCTTATGCTTTTCCTGATGAAAAAGAAAGGCCTAAGCTGATTGTTCACGAAATGAACACTTTAGACATGGCGAAGCGGATTAAGCAGCTTGTCTCATTGCTTGATATGAAAAATATCGAAATTAATCTGCTGCGCCGTGACGTTTCTAGGCTTCGCGCCGTTATTAGAAAACGGGCGAATTTGAATTAAAGGAGGAAAAAATGAAATTTGACAAACATGGTAACGGAAATGGCTATGATGATCTTTACATTCTACCAGAAAATGATGAGGAAAACAAGGCCGTCATTTCGTTTCTCACCAAGGGAAAATTTTACTTTGAAAGATCATTTTCCAATATTCCCGGAAACGATTGGTTCGGAAAGTCTTTTATAGACGTTCCATTTTGCGAATATCTAAAAATGGAAATAATACAAAGCGTCGGCAGTTTGAAACAATAGCCTACGTTTTGCATTTTGGTGGAAAGAAATTTTTAATAAAAAGGAGAATTAAAACATGGAAAGCAAAAACAAGTTTACGCCGGGGCCGTGGAGCATTAATAACAATATTGGAAGAAAGGGGGAAATTGGCATACTTGCCGATAGCGCCCCATGTATAATCGCCATCATGGGCAATCAAAAGGAATGGCCCACGGAGGCATACAAAAATGCCCGCCTAATCGCCGCCGCGCCGAGAATGTATGGCGCTCTTGAAATGATAGAAAGGGACATAGATACGGCCCTTCTATATAAAAGAATTTCCAAGAAAACAGCTGAGGACATTTTGGAAACTATATCGGAGGTAATGGCGGAAATAAAAGAATAGCCTTTTTCCTTTTGCTGGCAATGGCCTACTGTTGCCAGCAGCAGCGAAATGCTGAGGAGGTAACTATGGAAAAAGAAAGGTCAATGACTTTGCAAGAAAGAAAGGCGGCGCTGTTTGGGGAAATATGCGCCCGTCTTGATAGAAAATGTAATGATTGTATGTTGGGGGATTCAATGGGCTACGAATTATGCAAGGATTGGCTTAAATGCTCAATTCCCGATGATTGGCAAACCGCCATTTTATCCCTGGACGATCCGGCTAACTGGCCGCATATTTTCGGCGAGTAAAAAGAAAGGAGGAAATATGAAAAAAGAATTTAAGTATGGTTTGTTTTGTTATTTTGAAAATGGCAAAGACACGGAACACCTTGATGGTTGGGATGAGTTTGGCAACAATAAAAAGGAAATGATAAAACTTGCCAATGATGTTGGCCGACTTGAATGTTGGCATGATGATTGGTCCGAGTCTGCCGAAATTACTATTGAAATATGGGAAAATGATTATAGCGGTATGTGGGGAAATTCAGGTGAGCCGATTTATAGAAAAACATTTATGGCCGGAAAATAACCCATGCAAAAAGAAAGTTTGCTTTGCTGGCTCGAGGATGTCCTGGCCGGTTTAATCGTGGCGGCGTGTATTTTGTTGCTGATGATGGTTTAAAAAGGAGGATATAACTATGTCAACAATTCATATTAAAGGTAAAAACGATCCAAGATTGCCGTTATTTAGTTTTTTGGCTGCGGCCGCTATGGATAAAAAAGAAAAGCATAATCTGCATTATCTGTTTTATGAGGCAAAAAGAAAGCGCCTTTGGGCCACGGACGGACACCGGGCGCATATTGCTTTTATTGACATGGGCGAAGAAAACAGAGTTTTTGATGTAGTAACGAAAAAGAAAGGCGAAATACTGCTTGACGAAATGACGGGGAACGATATTCCGCAAGCGCCTAATATCTCCATCATTCTATCAAATATCCGTGTAATAGCAAGGCAAGCGGTTTCCATAAGCAACAAAACTCCAGAGCTTGCCTATGTCAACCTTATGCGCCTATGGCAAAAGGCGATCATACGGCAATACTTTTTTGATGATCTGGCGCTTTTCTCTAATACCTGGACGGCGCTTATTCAAGATGGTGAAGAAAGCGCCATAGCATTTAAAAGCGAAAAGTGCCTGGCCGTGATAATGCCGATTAATGTTTAGCAAAAAGAAAGATTCATGTTGAAAAAAACACGAATCTATCGCATAATAAGTACATGAGGAAAAAGAAAGGAGGCAACAATGTGTAAAGCATTTTCGGCTATTGTAAAGAAGAACGGTGATGTATTGTGGAAATTCGGCATGGATTCTCATTCCGACATTTTGAAACATTTTAATATCCCAGACAATGAGGATGAAAAAGAAAGGCTTGAATTTGCCAGGATCGAAATATCTCCGGCAAACAATAACTATCTTAAACCAGACAAATGGCAATTCAAACTCGATGAAAGCATAACCCCGGCCTGGTGGACAAAATCATATCAAGTATTTTCGGAAACCGAACACAAAAAATGGCTGAAACAATTTCATAAAATAATTATTAACAAAGAGATTGTAATTCCATTTAATATCGTGCCGCCCAAAAAAGTTTTAAAAAAACATATTGCTCTGTTAAAAGAATGGGGCAGCGTTTTGGACAGCGTTGGGGACAGCGTTTGGGACAGCGTTAGGGACAGCGTTGGGGACAGCGTTGGGGAAAGCGTTTGGGACAGCGTTAGGGACAGCGTTAGGGACAGCGTGTGGGACAGCGTGTGGGCCAGCGTTAGGGACAGCGTTGGGGACAGCGTGTGGGACAGAGTGTGGGCCAGCGTGTGGGCCAGCGCGTGGGCCAGCGCGTGGGCCTATGCCGGATCATTTTTTAATCTTCCCAGAGATTCTTGGGAATACACCGAAAAAATTGATACAAAAAAATATCCATTCCAGCCGTTAGTTAATTTATGGGAAATGGGAATTGTGCCATCATTTGATGACACTACTTGGCGGCTTCATGCCGGAAAAGATGCCAAGATAATTTTTGAAATATCGCAGAAAGACCTAAAAGGTAAGGAGTTGAAATAATGAGTAATGAAGAATTAAGAAAATCGGCGATTACTGGATTGAGGAAATGCCAAGAAAGCAGAGATCAAGAAATGGCCCACTTGGATGCGGACGAAATTTTATGTAAACTATTGGAAGACCTTGGGTTTGATTACGATATTTAAAAAAGGAGAGATAAGAATGAGCGAAAGTTTAGTAAAAACAAACAATGTTCTGGCGGTGTGGGAAAATCTGAATGATGTCCGGGCGCAATTTGGCCCGACATTGACAGATAAAGAATTTGCTTTTTTCGTAACCCTTGGAAAGAGTTTTGGTGCGAATCCGTTTTTGAGGGAGATTTGGGCGGTAAAGTATGATGCAAAATCTCCGGCCAGCATATTTCTTGGACGGGATATGTACAGGAAAAAGGCCCAGGAAATCCCAGAATATAACGGGCATTTAGCGGAGGCCATATACGAAAAAGACAATTTCTCTGTTGAAAACGGAATCCCCAAGCACTCCTATTCTAGTTTCGGAAACCGTGGGAAATTGCTTGGGGCTTATTATTTAGGGTGGAGCAAAAAGGCAGAACACCCGTTTTACGTTTCTGTTCGCTTTGAAGAATACAACCAGGGATTTGCCCTTTGGAAAAGCAAGCCGGAAACGCAAATAAAGAAAGTTGCCGAGGCGCAGGGATTAAGAGGTCAGTATCAGGGTGTTTATAAGGGAACTTATGACGAAAGCGAACAATGGGCCGTTGAAAACAAAGTTAATCCCAAAGCCAATGTCATACCGCCTCCGGCCACCCAGGCCAAGGTGGAGCCGATGCCCGATGAACCGAAATACCATCCCACCGAAAAAGAAATCGAGGAAATTCACGAAGAAGAAAGACAGCAGGCGGAACCAACCGAGCCGCCATCAGAAAGCAATATGCTGAATTTTGACGAGAATAGCATTGACGGCCTGAGGAATAAGATCAGGGACGAGGCCGCGTCGGCTTTCCCCAATCCCCCGTCTTTTTCTCTATGGCTGAAAACATTGACATCCAATGAGGAAAAGGGGTTCCGTGGCATTGAATCCGTTGACCAGAGCAAGTCAATTCCTCAGTTGCGTTTCATTCTCGGCTCACTCAGAAAGAAAGTTGCGGACAGCGGAAAATAGCATGGCACTTGAATTTAACGAAGAAAAGCACGAATACAAATGGGATGGACGTTTGGTTCCTGGGGTTAGCAATATTATTGCTCCGCTTAGAGATTTCAGCGGCATACCGCAACTAACCCTTGAAATCAAGCGAGAATGGGGCAAGGCGGTGCATTTATACACGGCCATGTATGATGATGGAACTTTAGACAAAGATCGCTCTAAATGGGACGAGCGCATGATTCCGGTGGTTGACTCATGGTGCAGGTTTAAAGAGCAGTTTATGCTGGACGATAAGAATATCGCCATCGAGCAAAAACTGTATTCCAGCGTTTTCCGCTATGCCGGGACACCAGATCGCATTTACAAAAGCCAAAATATCATTGTGGACATTAAAACGGCGGCTAATCCGCAACCTGCCAGCGGCGTTCAGTTGGCCGCATATTCCCGTTTGGCAGAGGAAAACGGCTTGGTTTACGATGACGGCAGATGCAGATTGATCGAGGTATGCTTGGCCGATGACGGAACATTTAAAACCAAACAATACGAATTTAAGGAAAACTGGAATATCTTTATGTGCTGCTATTCCATTTACGGATTTACGCATGGAGGCAAGTAATGTCTGACGAAACTGCAATCGTTCAAGAATATGCAGAAAAGGCAGATGCCCTTGTCCATCGTTCACAATCTCTGGTCATACACAACCAGGAAGAGAGAGAATTGGTGGCTACCGTGGCTCTGGAGGCGAGATTTATAGACGATGAGGCAGAAGTTAGGGAGAAAGAAATAACTAAACCCCTAAACGAAGCCCTAAAGAAAGTCAGGGAATTATTTAAGGACGGCGTAAGGACTAAATGCTCCACGGCCCA
>Ga0105102_10000066_pt1 | contig 24316 bp, 20 predicted proteins | sample PPLLaktember2015_FD_87032 | JGI IMG/M metagenome (GOLD analysis project Ga0105102, IMG submission 87032) | Freshwater sediment microbial communities from Prairie Pothole Lake near Jamestown, North Dakota, USA - PPLs Lake P7 Core (6) Depth... | ecosystem: Environmental > Aquatic > Freshwater >...
CTAAAGGGGACCTGAAATCTGTTGTTCATGCTTGTTTTGTATCCAAATAATTCTCATTGGAAGTGGTCTGTCAGAATGATTATTTGGGTAAGAAAACTTCCCCAACCTCCGATCTTACTCCCCCTTTAGGGGGCAGGGGGGTCGGAAACATAAAATAACCGCTTCACTTTTAATGTTCAAATTAAATCACAATAACAATCTTTGAAATATCAAATTTCCTCCCTGTACCAGTCTGCATACGTTTTATACGAAACAGCGATCCTTTTCACCTCCCCTTCCAGCAATTCCGGGCTGATCTCCTTCATCTTTTTTGCCGGGATCCCGCCGTAGATGGATCCCGATTCCACCCGGGTTCCCTTGGTGACGACCGATCCTGCCGCAACGATGGAATTGCTTTCAACGACAGCATCGTCGAGAACCACGGCATTCATGCCGATCATTACATTGTCGTGAATGGTACATCCATGGACGATTGCCCCGTGGGCAATGGTGACGTTGTTGCCGATGTTGGTCGGCGATTTCCGGTAAGTGGCGTGGATAACCACATTATCCTGGACATTGGTGTAATTCCCTATCCGGATGTAATGCACATCGCCGCGAAGAACCGCTCCATACCAGATGCTGCAATGGTCGCCCATCTCCACTTCCCCAATAACGACAGCTGTTTCTGCAAGGAAACACTCTGTCCCAAACCTCGGGGTCTTTCCGGGAAGCGATCTGATCAATGCCATAACCTGCTTTTTATTTTACCGGCAAATATACCAAAACATGGAAAGAAAGCACCTGTCATTATTAACATTCCAAATAATGGTTATTTTTGCCGTTTCAACAAAAAATCTTTCAATGAAGGAAACTAAAGTAATAGAACTGGAAGAAGTAGCCATCCGGTTTTCCGGTGACTCCGGTGACGGGATGCAATTGACAGGGACACTTTTTTCCGATGCCTCTGCCTTAATGGGGAATGACCTATCCACCTTCCCCGATTATCCTTCGGAAATCAGGGCGCCGCAGGGGACTGTCGCCGGCGTTTCAGGGTTTCAGGTGCAGTTTGGAGGAAAACAAATCAGCCATCCTGGTGATCTCGCCCATGTGCTGGTGGCCATGAACCCGGCAGCTGTCAAGGCGAATGCCCTGTTCATGAATCCCGGGGGTACCATTATTTATGATGAAGATGCCTTCAACGACAAAAACTTTAAAAAGGCGGGTTTTGTCACCAACGAACCATTTTCAGAGCTGAACCTCACCGATATGGTCAGGATCGGGGTGCCAATCACCAGCCTGACTCAGGAAAGTCTGAAGGGCCTCGGTCTCGACAATAAAAGCATTCTCCGCAGCAAGAACATGTTTGCGCTGGGACTGGTTTGCTGGATGTTCAACCGTCCACTCGATTTCATCGAACAATTCATACAGAACAAATTCGGCAAAAAGAATCCGCTGGTGGTGGAATCCAACATGCGGGTGCTGAAAGCAGGTTACAATTACGGATACAATCTTCAGTTCACCACTCCGCAATACCTGGTGAACCCTGCACCGATCCAGCCTGGCATTTACAGGAACATCAACGGCAATTACGCCACAGCCTGGGGATTCATTGCTGCTGCAGAAAAAGCCGGCCTTAACCTGTTTGTCGGATCCTACCCCATTACGCCGGCCACTGAAATTTTGCAAGCCCTCTCGGAAAGAAAAGATCTCGGGGTGAAGTCTTTCCAGGCTGAAGATGAGATTGCAGGCATATGCACCGCATTAGGAGCCGCTTTTGCCGGCCACCTTGCGGTAACGACCACTTCAGGTCCCGGTTTTGCCCTGAAATCAGAAGCCCTTGGACTGGCGGTGATGGCGGAATTACCTCTTGTCGTAGTGGATGTGCAACGCGGTGGTCCTTCCACCGGCCTCCCCACTAAGACCGAGCAGTCGGACATGCTGCAGGCGCTTTACGGAAGGAATGGAGAAAGTCCGGTTGTCGTCATTTCAGCCTCCACTCCATCCGACTGTTTCTGGTATGCTTACAAAGCCGCCAAAATTGCACTGGAACGCATGGTGCCGGTCGTACTTTTAACCGACGGGTTCCTTGGGAACGGCAGTGAACCCTGGAAAGTTCCGACGATGGCGGAGTTACCCGATATAAAGCCAAGGATAGCCAAAGAGGCATCCACTTTTAAGCCATACGCCCGCGATCCGGAGACCTTGGCCAGGGAATGGGCCATCCCGGGCGTTCCGGGTTTTGCACACCGGATTGGAGGACTGGAAAAAAGTGTCACGGGGAATGTCAGCCATGATCCGGATACCCACCAGCTTAACTGTGAAATAAGGGAAGAGAAAGTGATGCGGGTGATTGATATGGTCCCTGACCTGGAGGTTTACGGGGAGAGTTCCGGGGAAATCCTGATTGTCAGTTGGGGTGGAACATTCGGGCACACTATTTCTGCTCTCAATGATTTGAGGAAGCAGGGAAAAAGTGTCGGCCTGGCCCATTTTAACTACATCAAACCACTTCCGGCCAACGTTGCGGAGGTATTCAGCCATTTTAAGAAAATACTGGTGTGTGAGCTGAACCTGGGGCAGTTTGCCACATACCTGCGAGCCCAGGTTCAGGGATTTGAATACCACCAGTTCAACAAGGTTAAGGGACTTCCCTTCACCGTCAATGAAATTACCGATGCAGTCAACAAACTTATGGAGGCATAATCATGGAAGAGATAAAATATACCATCAAGGATTTCAAAAGTGAAAATGAAGTGCGCTGGTGCCCGGGATGCGGGGACTATGCCATCATGAACGCCGTCCAGCGGGTAATGGCCGAAGCTGGAATTCCCCATGAGAAGTATGCGGTGATCTCCGGAATCGGCTGCTCCTCGCGTTTTCCCTATTATATGAGTACCTACGGGTTTCATACCATCCATGGAAGGGCTATGGCAGTGGCTTCGGGTGTGAAATGTGCCAATCCCGACCTGTCTGTATGGGTGGCCACCGGCGACGGCGATGCCATGGCGATCGGGGGAAATCACTTCATTCACCTTATCCGCAGGAACATCGACCTCAACGTAATCGTTTTCAACAACAAGATATACGGGCTCACCAAGGGACAATACTCTCCGACCACCGACAGGGGTTTTAAAACCAAAACTTCCCCGAATGGCACCATAGAGGATCCCTTTAATCCCGGGCAGCTGGTCATAGGTGCCGGGGGAACTTTCTTTGCCCGTTCGGTCGACGGCAATCTGAAACTGTGCCAGGAGGTTTGTGCCGAAGCCCTGAAACACCAGGGTACCTCCATTGTGGAAGTGTTGCAAAACTGCATGATTTACAACGATGGCGTCCACGACCAGATCACTGATCCGGCTTTCCGGGCGGAAAGACAGATTATTCTACGCCACGGGGAACCTATGATTTTTGGCCGGAACGGAGAAAAAGGGCTGGCCATCCTCAAAGGGAAACTCAGGGTGGTAACCATCGGTGAAAACGGGATTACCCCGGAAGATATTCTGGTGCATGATGCCTGTGACCGGGATCCAATGCTCCACCTGGCGCTGATCAATATGGGGCTTCCTGACTTCCCCGTGGCGATGGGCGTCATCAGGAGTGTTCAGACACCGGTCTATGACCAGGAGATGGCCGCTCAGATCAGTGCAATACAGGAAAAAAGGAAAATCACTTGTATGGATGACCTGCTGATGTCGGGAAATACCTGGGAGGTGAAATGACCTATGGATCTGGATAAAATCACCCTGTCGGCAGTATACAAGCAGAGGAAAAGTGACCGCGACATCTTTCACGAGCTCATGCCCGTGAAAGTAAAGGAAGTACTCCTGGTAGCCAACCTCTACGACTCCTACTCTATCGTCAGGGAGGGCCAGTTCAGCGACAAGATTTTCGGGGAATACCTGCAGCTTAACCTCTACGCAGCACCCCGCTTTACCGCCGCAAACACCCATGAAGAGGCCATCCGCCTGTTGCAGCCAAAAGGGAAAGATTTTGACCTGGTTATCGTCATGGCCGGAGTGGACAGGAAAATGCCGCTGATTACCGCCCACGATATCCACGCTCTGAAACCCAACATCCCGATCCTGCTTTTAGTCAACAACAATGCCGACCTGAAATACTTCCAGGAAGAAGCCCGCAAAGCAGATTACATCGACCGCACGTTCGTCTGGAACGGCAATTCCAACGTCTTCCTGGCCATGATCAAATCGGTGGAAGACCGGAAAAACATCGCCCCTGATACCATCCTGGGAAATGTCAGGGTTGTCCTGCTGGTGGAAGACAGCATTCAGTACTACTCCCGTTACCTGCCTGTCCTCTACGCCACCATCATGAGCCAGACCCAGAACCTGGTGGAGGATGACTCGGCCGACGAATTGCACATCATCCTGAAGATGAGGGCGCGTCCAAAGGTCATCCTGGTCAGCACCTACGAGGAAGCAGTGGAGATCATCGACACCTACCCCGATCACCTGCTGAGCGTTATTTCCGATGTTAAATTTGAAAGGTGGGGGGTCAGCGATGAAGAAGCAGGGATTGAACTGCTCCGGTATGTCAACCGGGTGATGAAACTCCCAATACCTCTGCTGCTGCAGTCGCACGACATCCACAATGCCGAAAAGGCCCGGCACATCGGAGCCGATTTCATTGATAAAAATTCGGAAAGCCTCTCCCTCGATATCCTGAATTTCCTTTACCGCCGCCTGGGCTTCGGAAATTTTGTCTTCAAGGACAATTCAGGCACTCCCCTGATGGAAGCCCGTAACCTCCAGGAGTTTGAAGAGATGTTCCGGATCGTTCCCGATTCTGCGCTGGAATACCATGGTAGCCGCAACTCTTTCAGCACGTGGCTGATGGCCAGGGGCGAGATCAACATGGCCGAGCAACTCAAACCCGTTCAGGCCGGAGATTTTAAAACCACTGAAGATTTACGCCAGTTTTGCCTGGAGGTATTTCACAAGGTACGGATGAAAAAGATGCAGGGGCGCATCATCAAATTTGAGCCCCACCTGGTCCACCTGAACCGGTTTGTGGTACGGATCGGTAAAGGATCACTCGGTGGAAAGGGACGCGGGATGGCCTTCATCAGCAATTTCATTGAAAGTATTGACTTTGGCCGCTTGATTCCGGGGATCAACATCAGAATACCTCCTACTTCGGTAATCGGGGTCAACGAATTTGACCGATTTATAGAATTCAACAACCTCTACGAAAACATTTACAGCAGCAACAACTACTTCCAGATCAGGAACCATTTTCTGGAAGCAAGGTTCGACGATGCCATGAACGAACATCTCCTCGAATACCTCAGGGTGATGACAAAACCACTGGCCATACGCTCTTCCGGTTTGTTTGAGGATTCCCTCCTGCAACCATTTGCGGGTGTTTACGCTACTTTCCTGATCCCCAACAACCACCCTGACCTTCAGGTGAGGTTCGATCAGCTGGTTACCGCCATCAAACTGGTCTATGCCAGTATTTTCACCGAATCAGCCCAGGCTTACTTCGAAGCCATTAATTACAAGATCGAGGAAGAAAAGATGGCGGTGATCATCCAGGAAGTGGTCGGGCACGATTACCGGGGAAAGTTCTATCCCCACATCTCCGGTGTCGCCCACAGCTACAACTACTACCCGGTGGCTTATATGGAACCAGACGACGGGGTATCGGTCGCGGCCGTCGGACTGGGTATGTACGTAGCCGGGGGGGAAACCGCCTTCCGTTTTTGCCCGAAATATCCCTCCATCAATACCGTTTCATTGCGCGATCAGATCCGGGAATCCCAGCGCCACTTTTATGCCATTGACATGCAGCACAGCACTTTCGACCTCGTGAACAAAGGCGAAGATGCTGCCATACGGCGCTACAGGGTGAAAGAGGCAGAAGCCGATGGCACCCTGGATCTTTGTGTTTCAACCTATATGACCGAAAACGATTACCTGGTCCCCGGAATGACCTTTCCCGGCCCCCGGGTGGTCGATTTCAGCAACATTCTGAAATACAACGCCCTTCCACTATCAGATACCCTGAAAGTGCTCCTTAATCTCTTCCGCGAAGCAATGGGTGCCCCGGTGGAGATGGAATATGCCATCGATTTGAAACCGGGCGACAATGGTCTTCCTACCTTCCACATCCTGCAAATCAAACCGCTGATCCGATCGGAAGAGCAGGTCGACATCGATCCCCTTACCCACGACCGCAGCAATTTACTGCTCTATGCCGAAAAGGGAATGGGCAACGGAATAGTCAGGGACATCAGGGATGTGGTGTATGTGGAGCCGAAAAACTTCAATTCGCTGGTAACCCAGGAGATCGCCAGGCAGGTAAGCGAGTACAACAAATATTTCGAAGAGAACAACCTGGAATACATCCTGGTCGGCCCCGGCCGCTGGGGTACGAACGATCACTTCACAGGGATCCCCGTTTACTGGGCCGGAATATCAAAAGCCAGGATCATTGTGGAAATTGGTCTGCACCATTTTCCGCTGGATGCCTCCCTGGGGTCCCACTTCTTCCACAACGTCACCTCTATGAATGTGGGTTATTTTTCCATCCCCCACCATTCACAAACCTCTTTCATTAACCTGGAAACCCTTGAAAAACAGGATGTGGTACGCTCAACCGGGTACATCCATCACGTCAGGTTCGACCAGCCGATGACCGTCATGATGGATGGGCGCACCAGACAGGCCCTGGTGCGATGCGAGAACGGAGAATAAAAGAAGAATTATCCTTCTTTTTAATTTGATTTTTAAATGTTTTTTCTTAACTTTACACATTATTAAATAAGAATTATTCCTATTTAGATATTATTCTTTAACTTCATTAAAACAGTTTAAACCATAAAAATTGCAACGCATGGAAAACAAACCTGAAATGAGCGGAAAATGCCCGGTTACCGGGGCTCACGGGAAACCCACCCATGGCGGTGGCGGAACCAGGAATCGTGACTGGTGGCCCAATCAGTTAAAGCTGAACATTCTTCGGCAGTACTCCTCTTTATCCGATCCGATGGACAAAGATTTTAACTATGCAAAAGAATTCAGGAGCCTTGATTACGCTGCGCTGAAAAAGGATTTGCACGAACTGATGACCCATTCTCAGGATTGGTGGCCGGCCGACTTTGGGCATTATGGCCCCTTGTTCATCCGGATGGCCTGGCACAGCGCCGGAACCTACCGTACTTTGGATGGCCGTGGCGGTGCAGGAGCCGGGCAACAACGTTTTGCGCCTTTGAACAGTTGGCCCGACAATGCCAACCTGGACAAAGCACGCAGGTTATTGTGGCCTGTCAAACAGAAATACGGAAAGAAAATCTCCTGGGCCGACCTGATGATTCTTGCCGGGAATGTCGCTTTGGAGTCGATGGGATTCAAAACCTTTGGCTTTGCCGGCGGGCGCGCCGACGTTTGGGAACCGGAGGAAGATGTGTACTGGGGTGCTGAAACGAAGTGGCTGGACAACGACAACAGGGAGCTGGAGGTGGATAAAATGGACAATCCGCTGGCTGCCATCCAGATGGGGTTGATCTATGTAAACCCGGAAGGCCCGGGGGGTAATCCTGACCCCATTGCAGCCGCTCGCGATATCCGCAACACTTTTGCCCGCATGGCCATGAACGATGAAGAAACGGTTGCCTTAATTGCCGGTGGCCATACCTTCGGAAAATGCCACGGGGCCGGGGATGCCGCTCATGTCGGCCCGGAACCCGAAGCTGCCCCTATGGAGGATCAGGGTCTTGGCTGGAAAAGCAACTTCGGAACGGGAAAAGGAAAGGATACCATCACCAGCGGCATTGAGGTGATCTGGACACAAACCCCTGCACGGTGGAGCTACTATTTCTTTGACAACCTGTTCAGGTACGACTGGGAATTGACCAAAAGCCCTGCCGGCGCCCATATGTGGGTCGCCAAAGATGCCGACGAGCTCATGCCCGACGCCCATGACCCTTCACAAAAGCATCGTCCGACCATGTTAACTACTGACCTATCCCTGCGTTTTGATCCGGAATATGAAAAGATATCCAGGCGCTTTCACCAGCATCCGCTTGAATTTGCCGATGCTTTTGCCCGTGCCTGGTTCAAACTGACCCATCGCGACATGGGGCCGAAATCCAGGTACCTGGGACCCGAAGTACCTCAGGAAGATCTGATCTGGCAGGACCCGCTTCCTCCTTTTGGCCATACCCTGCCAGATGTTAAGGACATTGAGGATCTAAAAGCCAAAGTGCTGCAGTCGGGTTGTTCTGTTTCCCAATTGGTTTCAACAGCCTGGGCCTCGGCATCCACCTTCCGGGGTTCCGACATGCGCGGAGGGGCAAACGGAGCCCGCCTTCGCCTTGCACCCCAGAAAGATTGGGAAGTGAACAACCCGAAACAGCTCGGAGCAGTCCTGGAAACCCTGGAAACCATTCAGCAGGAATTTAACAGCGCTCAGTCAAACAACAAAAAAATATCCCTTGCCGACCTGATTGTACTGGGAGGTTGTGCGGCCATCGAAAAAGCCGCTGCAAATGCCGGTTTTCATATTACCGTTCCCTTCATTCCCGGACGCACCGATGCCACACAGGAACAAACCGACGTGGAATCATTCGCCGTTCTGGAGCCTCTGGCCGATGGGTTCCGCAACTACCTGAAAAGGAAATATGCCCTTTCGCCGGAAGATTTGCTGGTGGATAAAGCCCGGTTGCTCACCCTTACCGCACCGGAAATGACCGTCCTGGTGGGTGGAATGCGTGTTCTGAATACCAATTTTGATGGTTCAGGACATGGCGTGTTTACGGACCACCCGGAAGTCCTGTCCAATGATTTCTTTAAGAATCTGCTGGATATGAACATCGCCTGGAAGCCAGGTTCAGAGACCAGGGAGTGTTTCGACGGACTTGACCGTCAAACAGGTGAAGTAAAATGGACCGCAACCCGGGCCGACCTGGTTTTTGGCTCCAATGCTGAACTCAGGGCTTTGGCAGAGGTATATGCCAGTTCGGATGCGGGTGAAAAATTCGCCAGGGATTTCATCTCGGCGTGGAGCAAAGTGATGAACCTTGACCGGTTTGATCTGCACTGCTGATGTATTGAACCATAGCATCTTAACTATTATTTAATCCTCCATGATTTTTCAGGCTGCCCGCAGTCGTGAAAAATCATGGAGGTTACTATCTGATCAAAACGATTCATGAAACCATCCATTGAGAACATCCGGAACAAACTGGCCGAAAAAGGACTGAAAGTGACTCCCCAGAGGTTGGTCATACTTGATGCAGTTTATCAACTGGGCAACCATCCGACCGCAGATCAGATCATCGGGTACATCAGGGAAAAAAATCCCAACATCGCTTCCGGAACTGTTTACAAGGTACTGGACACCCTGATTGACAACCTTCTGATCAAAAAAGTAACCACAGAGAAAAATGTGATGCGGTACGATGGGATGCTTGAAAATCACCACCATTTGTATTGTTCCGAAAATGATACCATTGAAGATTATGTTGATGAAGAACTGGACCATCTGCTGTCGGGCTATTTTCAAAGCAGAAACCTTAAAGGGTTTCGCATAACCCGGTTCAGTCTGCAGATCAACGGTGTTTTTGACAAAAATTCACCCACCAGTTCCGATCCATAATAAAACGCTGTTTTTCCTGATTGCCCTGGGGTATCTCATTTCCTGCGCAGAGTAGACGGCATGACCCGCTTCATGAACATTTATCCGGGTTAGAAGATCATGACCACTAGATTATCAATAAGTCATTCAGCGTCAGGGGTGTTCCATATCGCATACGACCTCAGCGCCTGTAGTTCCAGCATCTCATAGCCGTTCTTGATGGTGGCTCCCCTCTCCTTCCCGAATTTCAGAAATTGGGTTTCAGCAGGATTATAGACCAGATCGTACAGCAAATGATCCTGTTCAAGAAAAGCATAGGGTATGTGAGGGAAAGAATCTGTTTCAGGGTAAGTGCCAAGCGGGGTAGTATTAATAATAAGTTGATGTTCAGCCATTGTCTGTCTGTCCAGTTGGCTATAAGAAACAGAATTCACCTTTTTCCCCTCCCTCGAAACCTGCAGCCATTCCAACCCCAGTCTTTCAAGGGCATACTTCACCGCCCTGGCGGCGCCGCCGCTCCCCAGCACCAGGGCCTTCCGGTGATGTGGCCTTAACAATGTCCTCAGCGATTCGGAGAAACCAAAAACATCGGTGTTGTAGCCTTCCAGGGAAATGCCTTCCGGATTCCTGATGATCCGGATGGTATTGACTGCCCCAATATCCGCAGCGACCGGATCAAGATGGTCAAGAAAATCCTTAACCTTCTCTTTATAGGGAATGGTCACATTCAAACCGACAAGATCCTCATGGCCGGCGATCAGAGAGGGGAGCATGCCAAGATCCGGGATTTCAAAATTAAGGTACTGCTCCTGCTTATTTTCCCTGAGGAACTTTTCAGTAAAGAATTTTCTGGAAAAAGAATGGCTGAGCGGATACCCGATGAGTCCGTAGCTTCTCATGGCGGCTACTTAAGCGGTTTATGGGACCGGATCAGTCTTTTAACGGCATCATTCTGAGCGGCCTTCGGATAGATCCGGAAGAGGTCGTCGTGCCGGTTGAAGTCAAGTTTCAGTGCTGTTTCCAGCTGCAGGGAAGCTTCTTTTTCCTCATCGCTTTCGTAAAGATAGGCGGCCAGGAGGTATTTTATCGCCGCATCCCTGCTGTTGTGACGAATGCCTTTTCTCAGTATGCGTATGGCATCCTTGATCAATCCCTGTCCGTGGAGATATTCTGCATAATGCATCCAGATCTCCGACTGTGCGGGATTGAGAGAGGAGGCTTTCCTGAAGGCTGCCTTTGCCTCTTTCTCCTTACCGGAATCGGCCAGAACCCGGGCATAAGAAAACCAATATTCAGCAGTTTCCCCCTCCAAATCAATTGCCCTTCTGATCAGATCGACAGACAGGAGATGATCCCCGTCCATCCAGGCGATGATACCAGAGGAAAAAAGCGCCATATCATTACCCGGATTGATCTTTAAAGCTTTGGTATAATAGCGGCCTGCCATTCGTTTTCGCCCGATGTTGAGATAGCATTCGCCCATATAACAGAGGGCATCGTCATTTTCGCGGTCAAATTTCAGGTAGTCGCGGTAACAGACAATCGCCTCCTTGTATTTTTCCAGGTTGGCCAGGGAATTGGCCTTGTTGAAAAGCGCATGATAGAAATCGTCGCTGAGGGCCAGTGTATAATCATAGGCCTCCAGTGCCTTATCAAACTTGCCCAGCCGGTTACAGGCAATACCGAGGTTGAACCAGACGGCGGGGTTAAAGGGATCGATATCGAGATAGAGGTTGTAATAATAGATGCTCTTATCAGGGTGGCCCAGTTGGTCATAAAAATAGCCCAGGTCGTTCAGGACATAATCATTGTCCGGATTTTCCTCAAAAGCCCGTTCAAAATAGGTGACTGCTTCCCGGATATCGCCGGAAGAGACATAGGAGGAACCCACCTGATAAAGTACATCGTCGAGGTTTTCCCCTGCATGTTGAATGGCCATTTTGAAAGACTCCCCGGCGGCTTTTTTATTTTCTTCCATCAGGTGACAGTTTCCGAGGAGCAGGCTGACTTCGGGGTCATTTCCCTGTTGTTCGCTGAGGGCTTCCAGTTCAAGTCGTGCAGCTTCGGCTTCCCCCCTGTTAAGCAGCGCTTGTGCATGGCGCAATTTCAGGGATAGGGCATCAGGGTGTGTTTTCATGGCCATGGAAATGACCTGTTCACTCCGCTCAAAATCACCCCCGGCATTCAAATAATCTATGAATTCCTCATATTCCGAAACATCAAAATAGCGGTAGTTGCCGTTCTTCAGCGCACTCATCAAAAGGTCAAACCCTTCGGGAGCAAACTGATCGTCAAAAAAATCACGCTCGTTCATTCTGTTTCCTTATTCGGTGCAAAGGTATAAAAACCGGTGAATTAATTCTTCTGTCCTCTTACTGATGCTGTTTCCTCAATAAATCATTAACCGTTTTGACCGGGTTGAAGGTTTCAATGGGCACTTCCACGAACAAGGTATTCCAGTTGCTCATCGATCCGTTCCAAAGCCCGGGTAATTCCTGCGCCTTCAGATCCCTGCCATCTTTTGACTTCAGGGAGATGAATCCGCTTTCCGGATCCCGGAATTTCATCAGGTTGTATTTCTCCCCCTTATAGTTTTTCCATCCGCACACCAGGTCCACCGGGTTGAAATGGGTGGCATGCCTGGCAATGATCATTTGCACCGGATCGTTCGGGTCGATCTGGACACTCTCGGCGATCTGGAGGGATATCGTCGCGTCAGGGTTCAGTGCAAAGAAAGGTCCCCCACCCGGCTCACCTTCATTTTTAACCATCCCGCAAACCCTGATTGGACGGTGGAACTTTTCCTTGAGGTACTGGACAAGATCCTGTTTTTCAAGATAATACTGATCATCAGCAGGTTTGACATTCAGGCTGTTTTCCAGAAAGTTGGCCGCTTCAGCAAGGTATGCGCTTTCAATGGCATGAGGATGTTTCTCGTCAAGCATTTTCTGGTAGGCAAAAATCCTTTCCTGAACATGCAGGAGCAAGCCGGCCAGCGCCTTTTTATAAAGGATGGTAGGGCCTTTGAACTTGTCGGGAACTACGTTGTCGATGTTTTTTATGAAAACAAGGTCAGCATCCAGATCTTTAAGGTTCTCCAATAAAGCCCCGTGTCCTGCCGGTCGAAACAACAGGGTTCCATCCTTTTCCCGGAAGGGCTCGTTGTTGAGCTCAACGGCAATGGTATCCGTAGAGGGGTGCTGCTGGCTGAAGGAAACCTCATAAACGGCCCCGTACTCGATTTCATATCCTGCTTCCACCGTATGGAAAAGTTGCCGGAAGGCTTTTTCATGCTCAGGGGAGACTGTGAAATGCAGCCTCACATACTTCCCGTGGTCCATGGCATAGGCAGCGCCTTCGGCAAGGTGTTCCTCAAATGGTGTTCTTTCAAATCCCTCGTATTGGTGAAAGAGCAGGAGTCCTTTGGGCATATTGCCATAGTTGAGACCCACCTCCGTCAGCAGGTATTCCAGCAACGACTCCGGATCTTCATTCCTGCCCTCCCTCGACAGTATATCCGACAACAACTGGTAAAAGGGGAAGCTTTTAATTCTGGAAATGAACTCTGCGGCATCCTTGTTCGCAGAGAGTACGTCTGACGCCATTTTTCCTTCTTTCATCTTTTCCAGAGCGGAGAACAGCGATTTGAACATACGGCTCGCAGCGCCAGAAGCCGGTACAAACTTCAACACCGTCAGCCCTTTCTCCAGCCGGGAAGCATAATAGGCCTCATACCGCAGAATATCACTGTCACTCAACCGGATAATCCCTTTACCCGCTTCCGCGGCAGCAGTAACCTTCAAAAAAGGAAACCCTTTTTTGAAATGCTCAATTTGCTGTAACACCTCTTCGGGTTTACTTCCCCTTGCCCTGATCTGTCTGATGTCTTCCTGTGTAAACATATTATCAGTTTCTAATCACGTTCCTAATTATTTATTCCTTATTTTTTATTCCTTGTTCCCCAGCCTGAAGCCCGCCTGACCTTTCGGGCAGGGATGGGGTTGGTGTGCCATTTTGTTCAAATTTAGGAATTTTTATCGCTTTTGTAAGTCTGTCACAGTAATGCCTGATAAAAGTTATCATCGGTTTTTTCAACAAGCCGGAGAGGTTTATTATTTTTGGTACGTGAAAAGAGAAGAAATCAGGACCTACCCATGGGGTACGGGGCTGCGGTACAACGACTTCCGTCGGGTCTTCCAGGCCCGTTTCCCGGAGAAAAAAATTCAGAAGCTTTCTGTCAATGCCTCTTTTACCTGTCCGAACAGAGACGGTACAAAAGGCCGGGGAGGTTGCACCTACTGTAACAACGAGTCGTTCACGCCCTATTTCGACGAAAGGAAAGACACCGTCACCAGCCAACTGGAAAAAGGAGTCCTGTTTTTTGCCCGCAAATATCCGGAGATGAGGTACCTGGCTTTTTTTCAGTCTTTCAGCAACAGTTACGCTCCCCTCCCCCGGTTAAAGGCGCTGTATGAAGAAGCTTTGCGCTTTCCCGGGGTGGAAGGACTGGTCATCGCCACCCGCCCCGATTGCGTCACTCCGGAAATTCTGGATTACCTGGCCAGTTTGTCTGAACAATGGTACGTTATGCTGGAATTTGGCGTGGAATCACATCTTGGCCATACCCTTCAGAAACTGAACCGCGGACACACCTGGGAAGAATCAGAAATGGCGATCCGGGAAGCGGCAAAGAGGCAGATTCCTGTTACGGCCCATGTTATTCTCGGATTACCGGGCGAAGAACATCATGACTGGATGGACCAGGCCGGTGCGATTTCAGGCCTGCCCCTCAACAACCTGAAACTTCACCAGCTTCAGATTCACAAAAATACGGTAATGGCAAGGCAATATGCCACAGCGCCGGAATCCTTCCGGCTGTTTACCGAGGAGGAATATGCCCGAGCAGTGGTTGACTACCTGGAATTGCTTAACCCAAATATCACTGTAGAACGCTTTACCAGCCAGGCGCCCCCCGGACTGCTGATCGCTCCGGCTTGGGGTGTCAAAAACTATGTTTTCACCGCCAGGATCAACCAACTGCTGGAGGAGAGAGATACCTGGCAGGGAAGGATGTTTAAAGAATCTTGAGTCTTGAATCTTGAATCTTGAATGGGGGTTCCAACGGAATATTTGGTGGATATTGGATATTGGTTATTCGATATTGGACATTTTTTTGAGTCTTGAATCTTGAATGGATGTTCCAACGGAAAGTGGGTCTTGAGAGACTTGAGAGACTTGAGCGATAAAAACTTTACCGATTACCGATCACCGAATACCGGTTACCGTTTTCCTCATTGTAAACATGTGAATGATGTAACTCTTACATTTAATAATGTAACGCCAAGCCACTTTTATCACACCACCTTTACATGGTATATAATATATGAAAGTAAAATGTAACACATATTATGCAATGAACGTGGAAACGTGTATAAACAGAAAATGGATTAACAATTTTAAAAACAAATAATTATGAAAACTTTTTTACTGCTGATGCTGATGATACTCTTTGCATATGGGGTTAATAGTCAGACAAAAGAAAAAAAATGGGCTGTCGGAATTGGTGCAGGCGCCTACAACGTTGTGGGAGAAGATTGGGTAGGTTTTCTGCCTGAAATGTTCCTTAACCGATATTTAAGTGAACGGTTTGACCTCGCGCTCAAAGGGGATGTGGGTCTTTTCAGATCGGATTTGGCTAGTGAACTCGATCTGGTAACGGGAAGTATAAATTTACGCCTCAAACTTACAGATGGTACCAGAAATCTGCGTCCTTATATTTATGCAGGTCCGGGTTATTTATGGGATAATAATCAAGGCGATTTTAATTTCAATGTAGGGTTGGGAAGCAAACTTTATTTCAGTCCCAGCGCTGCTTTATATGTACAGGCAGGATATGTCAACGGGATTGATATCATCAGGGATCAAGCCCCTGTTTACGACAAATTCTGGAAATTATCTTTAGGTTTGGTATTTGATTTTGGCAAGGCAAAGGAAAATAAGGTGGCCTATGTGCCGCCTATTAAAGTAGAGGAAACCCCCGATGTCAGGTTCTCGATTGTCTCTCCTTTGAATATTCCGACAGAACGCAGGGTAAGAGAAACATTCCCTCTCTGCAATTATGTATTCTTTAATGAAGGATCAACTGAGATCCCGGACAGGTATGTCCTTTTGCAAAAGTATGAGGTTGCCAATTTCAAAGAAGATCAACTGGAAATTTTAAGGCCAAAGCAATTGTCAGGCAGATCAGGCAGACAAATGAATGTGTACTATAACGTGGTGAATATCCTGGGGGACCGGATGCAGAAAAATCCCTCATCCATTGTAAGGTTGGCGGGGGCATCTATGGAAAGTACCGATGAAGGGAAACGAATGGCTGAATCAATTAAAGCTTATTTGGTCAATGTATTTGGCATCAGTGAATCGAGGATCAATACCGAAGGACGCATCAAACCAAGAATTCCGTCGGAACAACCTGGTGGTACGCTTGAACTTGGTCTTCTTCGCGAAGGTGACAGAAGGGTATCTATATGGAGCGAATCCCCTTCCATCCTTCAGGAGTTTCAAAGCGGACCGGATAGTCAGTTAAAACCGGTAGAACTGGTGGCCTTACAAGTTGCACCTATTGACAGTTATGTTTCCTTTACTGCCGAAGGTTCAGATAAAGCCTATTCTTCATGGTCAATGGAAATTGCTGATGAAAATGGAAAAGTTCAAAACTTTGGACCATTTACAAAGGAAACGGTAACCATTCCGGGCAAATCAATTCTTGGAACAAATCCCAAAGGTGACTTTAATGTGACGATGATTGGTACCACAAAAAATGGAACTAAACAAATCAAGAAATCTTCCATGAAGATGGTTCTCTGGGCTCCTCCGTTGAATGAACAAGGGATGAGATACAGTGTTAATTATGAGTTTAATGAATCAAAAGTAAGACCCCTTTACGAAAAATATCTGGCTGAAATTGTATCACCAAAGATCCCCAGAAATGGCACGGTAATCATTCATGGGCATACCGATATCATTGGGGATGAAGCTTATAACCTCAAATTGTCGCAGGAGAGAGCAAATGATGTAAAGGCTATTCTGGAAAACGCATTAATCAAAGCAGGAAGAAGCGATGTTAAATTTGAAGTTCGCGGATTCGGTGAAAATGATGAAATGGCTGCATTTGACAACAATTACCCGGAAGAACGTTTTTATAACCGCAATGTTATTATGGATATTATTCCATCCAAATAATTGATCTTGAAAAAATCACCGTTTTGCTGTATTGCAGAACGGTGATTTTTCATTTAGTCACCTAATCCCCAATCCCAAATGCCCAACAAACCACCACAGAACCATTTCTGAGCAAATAGATAGTTTAGGCTTAAAAACAGGGTATTGAAAAGGATCATAGATAATAATGTTTTCTTAAGTTTTGTACCTTTACAGAAAATAAAACAACAATGACAACAATCGTTATAAAGCCAAAATCAAAGTCAGAAAAGGAGTTTCTTACTTTACTTTTAAAGAAAATGAATATCGAAGTCCGCCTTGTTGAAGAACCCACCCCAAATTATGAAACTTTGAGGGCAATGGACGATGTGAAGAATAAAAAAGGAACGCGGGTAAAAAACAGTGAAGAACTTTTTAAAAAGCTTGGAATCTGATGGCTAAACTTGTTTATACCAGCAGGTTCAGAAAAGATGTCAAACTTCTTTTGAAAAGAAATTATAATATTGATTACTTGAAGATTGCAATTAATTTACTTGAAAATACAGAGATTCTTCCAGCCGAATATAGACCACATAAATTATCAGGTAGTTATTCTGGTTATTGGGCAGCCCATATCCGACCAGATTGGTTATTAATCTGGTTTGAAAATCCTGATGATGGTGAAATCTGGCTGACACGTACCGGCACCCATTCAGACCTGTTTTGACATTCTATTTCAAAACAAAAGAAGAAGTTAAATTCGGTCAACGTTATTTTAGGCATTGACCACCGAATGACCATTGAATGACCATCGAATGACGCGAAGCCAATGACCAATGCCCAATGACCGATCAGTTCTTCCTCTTCTCCAGAAAACTCTTCAGATACTGCTGATTGAGCTCATCGGAGTCGCCGTATTTTTTGCGCAGCTCTTCCAGTTTTTTGTGGAGATCGGCCTGAACGGAAGCATATTCAGGTTTTCCGTATAAATTGGTCATTTCCTGCGGATCAGCCTTCAGATCATACAGTTCCCACTCATCGACATCATAATAGAAGTGGATGAGCTTATAGTTTTCCGTGGCCACCCCGTAATGTCTTTTAACCATATGGACGGCAGGGTATTCATAATAATGGTAATATGCGGCATCCCTCCAGGTATTGTCTTTTCCGGCAACAAGGCTGCGGAAGGATTCCCCCTGCATATCACCCGGTTTTGCCACTCCGGCATAGTCAAGGAAAGTGGGTGCAAAGTCGAGGTTCATCACCAGTTTATCGTTCACACTGCCCGCCTTGATTTCTCCTGGATAGCGAATGATCAGGGGGGTGCGGAACGACTGCTCGTACATAAAGCGCTTGTCAAACCAGCCATGTTCACCCAGGTAAAACCCCTGGTCGGAAGTATAGACCACAATGGTGTTTTCGGCCAGTCCGTTGCGGTCGAGGTAATCGAGCACCTCGCCTACCCCGTCGTCAACTGACTGGATCGTTCTAAGGTAGTCTTTAATATAACGGTTAAATTTCCATAAAGCCAGCTCCTTCCCCTGAAGTCTGGATTTCAGGAACTGCTGGTTTTCCCCTTCATAGGCAGCCATCCATTTTTCCCTCTGCTTTGGATCCATCCTTTTCAGATCGGAGATGAATTCTGTGGTGTCTCCGTCGGGATTAACAATAAGTTTGAAATCATGGCCCCAGGTGGCATGCCGGGCTATCTCCATTTCCTGTTCCCTGGCCGCCCTGCCCCTGCCGGAATAATCATCAAAAAAGTTGGACGGAGGAGTGAAGGTTTTTTCGTCGAAAAGGTCCAGGTATTTTGGAGCAGGGAGCCAGTTCCGGTGAGGCGCTTTCTGGTGGAAAAGCAGGCAGAAGGGTTTGTTCTTGTCCCTCTTGTTCTCCAGCCAGTCAAGGGCAAATTGGGTGGTCAGCTCGGTACAGTATCCCGGGAACCTTTTTTTAACCCCCATTTCGATAAAGTCGGGGTTATAATACTGGCCCTGGCCAGGCAAGACATTCCAGTAATCGAAGCCCTGAGGCGAACCGTCGAGATGGATTTTCCCGATCAGCGCGGTAACGTATCCGTTGGCCTGGAGCAGTTTGGCAAAATTGGGCTGGTTCCAGTCAAAAACCGTTTCGTTGTCCAACTTCCCGTTCAGATGGTTGTATTTTCCGGTAAGAAGGGTGGCCCTGCAGGGTGCACACAGCGAGTTGGTTACACACGAGCGGGTGAACAATACTCCCTCGCTGGCCAGGCGGTCGATATGCGGGGTGTTGTTCAATCCATGTCCGTAGGCGCTGATGGCCTGATAGGCATGGTCGTCGCTCATGATGTAAATGATGTTGGGTGGCGCCGGCGCTTTATCCCCGGCCTGGCAGGAGAGAAGACCGGCGCCGGAAGCCAGGAAAACCGCAGGTATAGAAACCAGTTTGTTCATGATGGTTGGCTTTAGTTACTGCCGGCTAAGATATAAAAAAATATTTCTTCGTCAACAGTTTAGAGCCAGTGCCTCTTTACAACTGCATCTTTGCCGGGGTAAAAGCCTCCTCTGCCAGGGAACTGTTTTCCGTGAACTGATCTACCCTGATTTCAGATTTCCTGCCGGTCTGAACGTTCTCCTTGGTCATTGATAAAGCAAAGTATTTCCCGTTGCTCAGTTTTTTATAATTGCTGAAACGCTGGATCTTCCACAACTGCCCCTTAAAATCGAAGAATTCAATTTTCAGGGTCAGAAAAGTTTTTTCATCGATCCACATCACCTTCCGGGAATAGCCATATTCCTTTGAAGCAGGGTCATCCTTGCACAGGGCTTCCACCTTACTGTAACTCCGCCCTCCAGATTGTTCGCTCCCCACCACGGTATAATTAAAACTCTCCGTTACCGGAATGCTCAGGTCGTTGTTGGAGAATTCAGACCCCATAAAGCTTTTGGCCCTTTCGTCGGCCACAATCCTTCGTTCTTTCCTCAGTGAAGGCAAATACATCCACATATCGTCCGACTTATCGGGGTAATCAAACACCAGCATGGCCATGCCGCTGACCTCTGCAGGTTCCCGGAAGCGGATCATGGATTTGGTCACCCCGCTGAAACTGCGGGTGCCCATCCACATTTTGCGCACCCTTTCCCTTCCCTTGTCATCCAGAATACGAAGGAAAGAGGTCATTTCAAAGTTGCTGTTTTCCATAACTTCCCGGGCTTTATCGGCCAACTCCCTGGCAGACAGGGCAGAAACCGAGAGGGGGATACAAAACAGGGTGAATAAAACCCCGGAAATGATCAACAATACAAAATTTTTCATGGCTACTCCTATTTAACTTGTTTTCTTATGCAACTGGAATACTATTAATGAATCGAAAAATTCTCCTCCTGGTTCAGGAGAGCCTGTCCCGAGAATCGGGAAGTACCCAAATCCATGCAACCCAGTCTGATATCCTGTAAACTTCTTATTCCCATGGATTTGGGGGAGGTGGTGGAAAGATATTTTTTAACCACCCCGTCTCCGCTAAAAGATAATTCCAATAGGCTAAATTGTGTGCGGAGCCACCCCTCCTGAATCGAGGAGGGGAAATGTTCGCTTTCCATTTTTTCATTATGCATATTCATATTATTCTTTGTTGGGCTGAATTCCCAAATTTTGCTGGACTAATTCACTATTTAACTGATTTATAAAGAAATCCCGGCTTCATCCAGACACAGAGTGCAGGAATCAGGATAAGGGCAGAGGTTAAACAGAGGATCAGGGATAAAATGATCAGCGCAGCGAACGACCTGATCACCGGGAAAGCAGAGAGGAAGAGCACCGAAAAACCAAAAATTACAGCAAGGGCATTTATGAAAATGCCCTTCCCGATCGTGGTCATGGCAGCAGGCACCGCTGCTTCCATGGTCAGACCTGAGGCAATTCCCGATTTGATCTTCCACAAAATCTGGATGGTGAAGTCCACACCCAATCCGATGGAAACCGATGAAAGCAAAGCGGTGACAATATTGAGTTCCATGCCTGTCCAGCCCATAAATCCGAAAGTACAGAGGATGGCAAACAACAGAGGAACAGACCCCAGCATTCCGGCAGTGAAACTTCCGAAAATGATGGACAGCAGAATAAAAATAGCTGCCAGTGCAAACAAGAGGGAAGCATACTGGCCCTTTACGACGGATAGGCAAATTTCCTTTTCAATCAGGCTGTAACCACCCATACGGGTGAATTGGGGATCCTCGTTCACCAGATCGGTCACCCTCTTTTCCAGTATTTGTAACTCTTCAAGGGTTGCGGCCTGGAACTGGATGGTCAGAAGCGCCCTGGTATAGTTAAAATCGGTCATTTCCTCCAACCAGGCAGGATCGCCATCCAGCAGGTAAAGCTCCAGGTATTGAGCTGTTGCCTCCCGGCTGTCGGGTATCCTGTCGTACAGCTCATCGCCGGGTTCAAACAGCCCTTTGCTGATTTTCCGGATCAGGGTGGCGAGAGAGGTGACGCTCCCTACCCCGTCGGCTTCGCTGATGCTTTCCGCATAATGATCCATTTTCCTGAGGAATTCAGGGTCCAGAACATCGCCTTCGAACATCAGGCTGATCATTTTATTTCCCCCGAAGCCGGAGTTGATGATCTTCAGCGATTGGTTGAAAAAGTGTTTTTGTGGCAAAATGCGGTTATGGTCACCCGCATTTCTGATGCTGAACAATCCTGAAGAAAGCACCACCAGGATCAGCATAAACACTCCTGCTACCCTGATAGGCTGAACCACAGATAAATGACCTGCCCTATTCAGAAAATTAAAAATGGCCAATTTGCCTGGCGATGAGGGCACGTGTCCAATACCTCCTATACGTTCGTTGCGTACTTCGCGCGCAAGATCTCCTGCCTTGCCGGGCTCTGATGGCGCTTTTCCCTTCTTCATGGCCGACATCACCGCCGGGATATAAAACAGGCTCAGCATAAGTGCAAACCCAATGGCAACAGCGCTCACTATGCCCATCTGGCTGGCCGGACGGATGATGTGAGAAACCATGCCCATCACCCCGGCAATGGTCGTCAAACCACAGAAAATAACCGGTTTCTTCAGGTATTTATAGTTGTCAACTGCGATTTCCTCCATGGTCATTTGTGGTCGGTCAAATAACAGTTCCTGCTGGCGGGCGATGAAATAAATGCCGTAATTGTTAGCGATGGCGATCATCATAATGGGCAGCAGGATACCAATTATGCTCATCTGCCAGCCAAAAAGCGGGATAAGGCCTAAAGCGGCAACAGTGGATAAAAGCACCACGGAAAAAGGCAGCAGCACGCTTCTGATGTCCCGGAAAGAAAACCACAGGAACAGGAACATGACCAGTAAGCCGGCTGGCAGCAGCAGCATCAGGTCGCGGCTGATGTTTTTTTCCGCTTCGAACCGCAACACCGGCTGCCCGGTCATGGTGATCGCTTCCTCACCCGGCTCCAGGGCCAGGAGGGCCGAGATGGTCTCCATCAGGATCTTGTCGGGAACGCCCTGCTTCGGTTTCAGCATGATCAGCGCATTCCTGTAATCTGCTGATACCAGGTGTTCCCATACCAGTTCATCGGCCCTGATATTTTGACGCAAGGCAGCTTCATCAGCGGGTGACAGGGGGAGCTCCGGGATCAGCGGGGTTACCACCAGCATTCCCGATTCTCCCCTGATTTCCTTATAGGTTGTCATGGAAATGACATTGCTGAATACCTCCTGTTCGCTGAATCCGGAAGTCAGGCGTCTTATTCTCTCCAAAGTGGCCGGTTTCAGCACATCTTCCGCAGTAACTACAAGGAGTATGTAATCCCCGGAACCAAAAACCGCCTCGATGGAATCGGTATGGACTTTCTCCGGGATCGAATCCGGAAGGTAGGAGCGCAGGTCAGAATTAAAGGAAATCCTGGTCAGTAAAAAAAGGGATGCCAGTAGAAACAGACCGGTCAGGAACAGGATCAGTTTTCTGTAACGGATGATGAAATGTTGCTTTTCCATTCCGGAGACTCTTAAAAGGTTACTTTCAATTCCAGAAAACCGCCGTTAAACACCGGCCCTGCGTAGTCGAACAAGGATTCCCGGGGGCCTCCGGAAAGGAAGCCTCCGGCCTTCAGCGAAAGGGCATCCGTCATGCTCCAACCCAGGGAACCCCGCAGGAAGAACTCTTCGGTGATGAAATTGTAATAGGCAGAAAGGTCAGATTTCCAGGCATCGTAACCAAAAGAGCGACTTACATTCACGGAAAGTGCGTGATCGGAGGCCTCCTCCTGCCGGAAAATTTTGCGGTTGAAAAGAAGGGTCTTGTAAGCAATCATCTCCTCTGCGTAGCGAAGCAGGACCATTGGATCGGTCAGACTGGCCGGCACAGGTTCCCTGAGTTCACTAAACCGGGGCACCACCTGGCCGATGTACTGCAACAGGGTGTGGAATCCCAGGAAATCCTTTTCGAGACCTGCCACAACCTGGAAATTGTTCTGCGGTACCGGAGCCGATGAACCTGCATGCTGAACCAGGTTCAGGGCACATTCCCCTTTAAAGATCCAGGAACCGGCGGGTATGGAAAAATCAGCTCCTGCGGAGTGCTTCCGGTAGGGTTCACAGGAATAGGTGATTTGTGGTGCACTACCCGCAGTACCCTTCCAACTGATGTCGGCAAGGCCAAATCCGTACATGGGGTCATACCCGTTGAACCAGGAGAAGGAAAATCCGGCCCCCGGAAGGTCGGCATTGATCCGCAGGGCCAGTGAACCGTTCTTCAGTTTTTCGGAAGGCCACAGGGGATTGCCCCAGGCGACTTCCCCTCCAAAATTGAAAAGATCGAAGCGATACACCGAAGGCTTATAGGTTGGCATGGCTACTGCATCAAGATCAACCTGTGTGGTTAAACGGAGCTTTACCCTGATGGCCAGATTGGACAAGAGCTGGTCGTCGGGTTCCGGGGAAAGGAAAAAATAGTCGCGGGAGGTAAGGTTCCCCGTGGGATTGAACCCGTCGCACCTTCCCCAGGCGATGATCTGATTACCGGCACTGACATCAGCTTTCTCCGTTCGGAATCCACCGTAAAACTCCTTCACTTCAGCTTTAACAAATTCTTTGTCGAATGCAGAACCAGCTCTTAACCGGAAATCAGAAACAAGAAAGGCAGGGCCGGCACGGAAGGAGGGGCGCAGGGAGAGTTCAGCAAACAGCATGCTCAGGTCATAGGTTTTTCCTCCTCCATAAACGGAGCCTCGCGCATAACCGTGCCAGTCGGGCTTCATGGCAGACTGCAGCGATGAACTGCCGGCATCCGGAAACTCCTGTCCGGAAAGCGGAAGAAACCCCGGGAGAGCCAGGGTCATCAGAAAAAACCAACTTCGGTACATACGCCAACTTTTATGGCAAATTTACCGGTATCCCGGGCAGGAATAGTCCGGGGTTTAAAAGTCAGCCCTGTGGAACCGGTTTTGATTTTAAAAGCTGAACTGCCCATTCCGTCGTATTTTCAATTATATTTGCAGATAGAGTATCCACTTTTAGAATTGATGCAGGTTATGAAAGAGGCCGTATTGATCCTGACCC
>Ga0105102_10000067_pt1 | contig 24095 bp, 10 predicted proteins | sample PPLLaktember2015_FD_87032 | JGI IMG/M metagenome (GOLD analysis project Ga0105102, IMG submission 87032) | Freshwater sediment microbial communities from Prairie Pothole Lake near Jamestown, North Dakota, USA - PPLs Lake P7 Core (6) Depth... | ecosystem: Environmental > Aquatic > Freshwater >...
ATCTTGTGCAGCTCTCTGCTTATTACCCTCACCGCTGACGTCACTCGTGCCCACACCGCCTCCACCGCTACCGCCACCGCCGCCACCGCCGCCGCCACCGCCGCCGCCGCCGCCACCGCTATTCTTATTAGATGCCTTAGGTGGTTCGTTTACTCTTGCGGCGGTTGCACCTTGACCTACTTTTGCTCCAGTTAAAGAAACATTTTGTCCGGATCCAACGACAGTCTTAGGTCCATTTTGTGTATTGCCTGTTGATACTGAAATATTATTAGCCTTCGCATATGAAGAAGAGTTAATTGCACTAACCACCTTTCTTTCTTGCTTTGCGGTCATGTCAGTATCAATTTTCTTAACTAAATCTCTAGGAACACCTGCAGCTTTTGCAAGATCTTCCAATCTATTGGCACCGCTTTCATATAATTTTGGTGTATTGTAGTTATAATAAACAATAGTTGGAGGTTTTACAGTGGGTACAGGTGTTACCGTAGTTGTAGGTGTTACCGGAGTTACCGGAGTTACTGGAGTTACTGGAGTTACAGACGCTGCAGCAGTTACAGGTGCTGCAGCTGGTGGAGCAGGCGGAGGAGTTGCTGGACCTGGAATTGCAGGCTCATCTTGTGGTGCTTCTATTCTGATAGGTCTTGATACAATTACATTTTCTTGGACCGTATTAATTTTACCTTCGGAGACATACTTTTCTTCTGCACTTGTAGAATATGTTCCATATACTAAAGAATTCGATTCACTACTAGTTAATCTGAATACCTTAGATCCACACTCAAATTTAGGATTGACATTTATATTTGGATTTGGAATAAAGAATGATCCCAAAACAGTTCCAGTTTTATCTGATATTAATCTAATATTAGTAATAACTGCTTCTGCTTGACTTGTTTGTCCTCTCAACTTCATTCCAATAGAAATATATCCATTAAATTGTCCTTGTGGTTGATTAGATAAACTATAAGTATCTACATTAAGAATAGATGAAGTAGAACTATAAAATTCTGGGATATTTATATTTGGATTATATGGATTTACTGTGTAAATATCCTTAGGATTTGTATAATCTCCATATTTGTGATTTTGTTTAGCTACCCTAAAAGTTATTTTTGGAGACAAACTATCTAAGGTATCAAAACTACCTATGACAGTTTCGCCAACCTGAAAAACTCCACTTGTCATTGTAATTTCAATTAATTTTGGTATAATAAATTTACTAAAATTAACGCCATTAAAAAATGGATATACTCTTGTTAATGGTCTTAATCTATTTGCAGTAAACTCTACATTTCTAGACCTCATGTAAGGTATTACCTTTGTATCAAGCACTCTGTCACCAAAAGAGGTTCTCTTTTCGGGTATAACCCAAATTTTTTCAGTTGCATTCCATTCACCACCCACAAATCCCTTTTGTGGGTCATATTCCAGAAGTCGTTGGAGTTCAGTTTCTTCTCTATCGATAAAAAGTGTATTCGATGCATTTCTAACCTGATCTACCCAAACATCGGAAGACGGGAATAGCAAAATAGTACCAGTATAAAAATCTTCAATGTAAGGATTTACATTAACTGCTCTTGATGCATATGGTTGTACTATTTCTGGAACTTCTTCATAGTCTAATGTTACTAATTGACCAGTTCTTCTTACTCCAGTTCCAATTAAATTGGTATCTGTCTTTGCATCTTGTAATGGATTTACTGATGTACCTATTCCAACTGAAGAATTTGTACCTAATAGCAAATCTATTGATGTTGTATAATGATTTGGTCTCAATTCTATATTAGTAAGATCTATAGAATTTTTATATACTGCTAGTCTATCTTGAGTATCTTTTGCAGTAAAATTGTCTACAAAAAATCCAGATTTAAATCTGTTTATTCCGTTTTCGTCAATTACTGATAATGTAGATGTATTTAATTCAAGTAAAGAAAGTGAAGTATAATACTCTAAATTTTCAATCCTATCCTCAAGTTTTGTGATGTCCGACATCGTATATCTTTTATGTTCTCTCAGATCAATATCAATTTCATTAATATTGATCAAATAAGGTGGAAGATAAGCACTTGCAATTTCTAAAACATCTTCATCAACAAGAGGTTGTTGAGGTTCTTCTGCAGAAACACCATTTTTTACCTGTAAAGCACCATTTTTATTGAGAATAATTTTATCAATTCTTGGTAGATAGAAAGAATATGATAAAAGAATAGACTCATCTGAAGCTAAAATGTTAGATGCGGAATTTCCAGATTCAGTAAAATTTCTAGATAAAAATTCAAAAGGTGATCTTGAATTTTCTGTCGGCGTAATGGGAGAAACTCTAGGTCTGATATCAATAATATCAGAGTTTCTTAATGTGTCATAGACACTACTTATATAACCATACCCAAATTGCTCATATGAATTTACTGTTGTTATATCTCCAGTATCAGACGCAGAAAAACTTGCAGATTCAAAAATTACTTTTAACTTTCTTGTTGGTTCCTTTGTATTTTTTCTTCTTATTAACTTAGAGTAATCATAAATTGTTTCTTTTTGATTTGAATCAATAAAGAACGAGGAACTAATATCATTATCTCCAATATCTGAAGACACAATAATAGCAGTAATACCAGACTCTTTAAATGTTATTTTTTCACCTTCAATGAAAGAACTTGAATTCAGATAACTAAATCCCACCTTTAGATCATTAATTTTTTCTGCATAAATTCCGATAGATTTGCTTCTTTCTCCAATAAACTCTTCACCAAGTAAAAGGTCTGCAGTTTTGCCTGTAGGTCCGGTTAAATTGTTTAATATTAAAGATGGAGTATCCGGAGTTGAGATATCATTAGATTCATATACTCCATATATTGTAGATACATCTGGTTCAAGTAAGCAAATTTCTTCATCTTGCACCCTAGTTCCATACGGATAATTTCCATACCTAAGTCCATCGTTTATTGTTGTTGATCCAATACCCGAAGATGAATACTTGGATTTGTCGATGATAATTGTTTTTATTCTATTCCTATTTTTAATCTTTGACCTTATATTAGTTTTTCTAAGAGTTGCAATTAATTTTGCGCTTCCACTCCCAGAAATGCCATTTATAGTCAAAGAATTTGATCCATTTGTGAATACAAATTTATCAGCACTCAAAGATTCTGTTTGTCCATCCTCTCTTACTAATACATATCTTTCTTCATCAAATGGTAAGAATGTTTCGTTAGCGGCTGCGTTTATTACTCCGGTAGAGTTTGATGTTATTGTTACATTAAACTGTTTTCTGATTGTTAAGTGTGAATTAGTTAAATCTACACTTGAAATGTATGATTTTGGTAAAACGGTATATAGAGAGTTATCTTCGGATATTTGTAGAGATGTTGCAACTATTCTAAAGTCTGATGGTGTTATATCGGATAATGGCAGAGATCCATCACACACTCCAGCAACAGTAGTTACACTACCGATTGTCAAAGATCTATCTGATACTGACAGAACTCTAGCAAAAGTATTTGTAGAAAATCCTGGATTTGAAAATGCTACTAAGTTGCCAACATCAACGACACCTGAAAAGAAAGTATTTGATGTTGTAACTGTGCTAATGCCAGAGGATCCATTCGATACTCTTACCTGACCTATTGAAATTGATTGAGTTTGTAATGTATCTGCTGTAAAAGTGTAGGCACTCCCAACAATACCATACAAAGATTTTACATCATCTATTCCATAAGATTTTACTAACTTAGTTACTCTTGTATTTTCTATTCCATCAAAAATTAATTTTTCACCAAGAGAAAAAGTTCCATTTGTTGTATAAACAGTAACTGCAATTCCAGAAGAAACATCATATCTCAAGTATCCAACTGCACCACTTTCTTTGCCTTTAATGTGAGTTGGAGTTTTTAGTGTTATTGGCTCATTTAAGGTTAATTCTGTGTATGTCTGAATATCATAAAGAGAAATATCCCACTGATTTTCATTTGGATTTGATGTTGTATATGAACCAGATTCTAACGCAAAATCATAAACTCTAGCTAATCCAATTTCATTTCCAGCAGCAGAAGTTGGAGATGCTCCTACTCTACTATCCCTAAGACTTACATAATAAGTCGTAGCAATACTAACAAGAGGAGATCCATATACTCGATTTAAAGTTAATGTTGGGCCAGTAAAATAATTTATACTTTGATCTGTTAAAGTCTTTGTATCTCTTGGCTTTTGGAAATCTAAAAATGTAGGACTAATGGTTTCGATTTCAAATCCACTTACATAGGCTTTAAGTGGAGATATGCTATATGTACCAATACTTTCATCTGGAATATTATCATCATAAGTTAATTGATTTTCATCAAATAATCCATTATTTCCCTTAAAATTATTTAAACTCTCATTAACTCTAACAATTGGTGGGTTTACATAATAATTTCCAGATTCATTGAAAGTTCTTCTTGCAAATTCTTCCGCTAATGTATTATATTGAGAATTACTTACCTGACTGATAAGTTGTCCGGCATTAATTTCTAATAACTGGATAAAGTTTTCGGTATCATTAGAATCTAATGGTATTTGATCTAATTTAGCAAAAATTGAAAATCTATCAGCACCAGGTGCTGAGTAATTTGAAAATCCTTGAGCATTATCATATAAAGAATCATCATCAACTGCTGTTTTAATGTCTTCAAATATTCTGAGACCTACTTTGGCACTGGGAATATTTGAATATGGATCTAAATATAAAATACTAGTGGGTACATTTACGAAGTGACCTCTAATAAAGTAAATTCCTTCCTCTAGATAAACAGCAGATCCCAAAGAAGTTCCATTCTGAGAAACAACGGTAGCAAATCCTTCTCCATTTTGAATTAAAATTTCTGTGGGATCTTCATCATCTATTGTATTAGGATCTATTACCTCAACATCTTGATCTAATAATAAATTTTCTCCATTTAAAAATACTCTTTCGGAATTTGTTTCTGAATCGGATGCTAAGTATTTTACAAATACAGTTGTCCTATCAACTCCATTTCCAGATCTGATGTAATTTTCAATAGTTGCAGTTACGCCACTTCTCTGACCTTTTATTTTAGCCCCCAATAAACTATCGAGATAAAAATAAGAAGGAACTCCTTGATAACTATCCTCAACAATAACACTATTTAAATCGTTTTTATAAACGATATTACCAGGTATAACTACAGATCCTTCTTTAAAGATATGATTGCCAAATTGTTCAATTTGATTTTGTAATATTGACTGTAAAGTAGTAAGTTCTCTAGCTTGAACTGGGTATCCAGGCTTAAAAAGAACTTTATAATATCCTTTACCAGGATCAAAATCATCAAAGTAAGGTGATACATTGAGATTAGTTTCTTGGGGCATGATTTTTAATTAGAATTGCAAAATGACTTTAATATCTTCTTTTTGATTTAATGACCTAGTAATTGATGGTCTATTATCAATATAAATCATTTCTCCTGAATACTTTTTAACTTCTGGATTTGATATGCCATTAGTGAAGTATTGACCAAGATTATATGTCATCATATTAATAGTTGTACTAAATCCTGTAAAACTAGTGTCCACCGATAAATTATTTATGCTACCATTAATGATTCCCCCAGATGAAGAAAATCTCACTAAATTATATCCAAATTGTGGAGAAAAGGTTAAAGAACTAGTTCCAGTTTGGAATCCAACATTACTCCTATCTTGCCAATATTTTAAAACTCCAGTTTTATTATCATAAGAAACTACTCTACCAACTGCAGTTCCTATTCCTGGTATTGTTTGTGTGATTATAGAATTTGCTGGGAATAGTGCAGAACTAAAGTTTCCGGTTAGTTTAACTGCATATGCATTACTTGCTTTTGACGCAGTTAAAGTAGTAGATGAGTCAAATGAGTCTGGGTTCTTAATTATTCCTACTCTTGCTACTTTATTGCCGGTTATAAAGTCTGGATTTAGATTGTCGTTTTCTATTCTAGAATAGATTAAAACATTTTTTGCACCAAGTTCAGTATATACATTTTTTCCGTGGCCACCTGGTGGAGGAATAATTACATCAAATGTGGGTAAAACCAATCCAGATATTCCCGCACTACTCAGATCTACAATTCCATAAGTATAGTTTTGTCCACCATTTGTAATATTAATGGATTCTACAGTTCCATCATTTCCAATGACAATTGTAGCTTTAGCGCCAAATCCATCCCCTATAATTGGTACATTGCTATAGGTTATTAAAGAATTTGATAAACCACTTCCTCTACTTGTAATGGTAATTATTTTAATTTGTCCACCAACTGTAGGGTCAGCGTGATTTCTCACTGGTGAATATTCAGAACTTGTTAGCCAATCTTTGGGGGTTGGCATATAGTTAAGAGATTCAAATTTTATGATATCACTAGGTTTTATTGTATACAAATATTTCCAAATGTATCCATCTCCACTCACGCCTGCAGATTTTGGCTCTAGGTCAGTAAAAGTAGGTTCATCAAGAGATGGTCGTCCATTTGGGTTTTCTGGGTCTGTTCCATTATGAAGGCAAATATAAACCTTGTAATCACTATTCATAACATAAAAGTTAGACTCATATAAACTTGTCTTATTCGATGGTTTGGACAAGTTATTTCTACTTATGTCATGCCTATACATGTCATAAGTGTTTCCAGATTGCCAGGTTATTTTTCTTATAACTTGTCTGACATCATCCGAAGTTATTTTTTTTAGTGCAATTATGGTATCCCAAATATCATTATAATTGTCAAAAGAATCTATAGGATCAAGCGGAGAAGTTTCCCAATCCGTTTTATAATCGGTTGAATTGGTCAATCCAACAAAAGAATAATAATGATTGAAAGTTGATCCAATAGATGACAAAAAATTTTCAGAACTTAATATTCTAAATTGATCTGTTATAATCGCAGACATTGATTTATAGTTTTTTTTCTATTTATTAGACTTTACAGATCATTGTAATTTTGAATTCTTAATTGATTATATCTTCTTATTACAGGAGTACTATTCAGTCCAACTACACCATAATTACTATTAACAGAGAATGAATTCATAACTTTTTCCACATTAATTAGGCCCCAACTATAATCACCATAGTATGAACTATGTCCAATTCCAGATAGTCCATTGTAACCAGAGACACTAACAGTTACTTTAGCGACAGTAGCATTGCCAACACCATAAACATTAGTTGTTCCTATAGACACCGAAATAACTTGATATATGTTATCCAATCCAGTTGTGCCTACTCCAATTATAGAGCCGTCATTTCTCAATGAAGTAACACCATTGCCAACATTTGAATTTGACACTTTAAAGTAATATCCCGCTTTTATTTCACTTTCTTCTATAATTGGGTCAGTAATTGATAAATTTCTCAAGTAAGAATCTTGTGGAATGTACAAATCAAAAACTAAAGCAGTTGTGGCAGCACCAACACTAGCCTTATTAATTCCACTAATTATTCCAAAGTCTCCAAAATAAGAAACATTATTAATGTATTCTCTAGTTAATTTTGGTGGCTCTATAAGAATTATTGGTGGATTAGTAAATGTATACCCATATCCTGGGGAAGAAATATTAATAGAAGTAACCATACCAGATATGATAGAAGCACTTAAAGATGCTCTTCCGGTTGATCCAATTCCCACAGGATTTTGAATAGAAACAGTTGGATTTGTTTTATATCCAGATCCTTTGTCATTTATATTAATAGACTGTATAGTTCCTCCAATAGAAACTGTAGCGGTTGCTGCGGCAGCAGAAACTAAAGAGTTGTCTATTATTTCAATTTTATTAATAATTTCTTGGTTTATATTTTCATTTTTAGGATCAAATATGGTTTTAACTGAATCTACAAAAATTTGAGTAGATCCAACACTAACTGATTGAATTAAATTACTTGAAGGGAAAAAGTTGGGTTCATATCTTATTCTATTTTTGTTAATCTCAAGCCCACCAATTACTGTATCATTTCTTTGTTTGCACCATTTTACTGGTCTTAAAAATTCTAAATCTGATGTAATTCCTATAGAATTATAAGGATTTGTTTCGGTAGTATCTGGAAGAATAATATCAGTAACCAACCTTGTATTTTCTTTTAATTGGTAATCATTTCCAACTATGTTTAAAGTGTCGCCAACTTTGATTGTTTCTAATATGTCTACATTAACAACATCAATATTTGGAGTTCCCCTGTAGAATAATATCCTACACTTATCTCCACTTTTTGGTGCCTCAGTAAATGTTATCAAACTTCCACCATTAAAAGTATATGCAACATTTGGTTCTTGTAGAACATCATTTATAAAAATAAGTAGAACAGATTCTAAATCTATATCTGACCCATCTTTTGTAATTATTGCAAATCTGTTTCCATTATCTGATATTGGGAATGTTTTTCTGAAATCGTCGAATAGAGAATCAATATCATCTAGTTTTTGGAGATCTCCTATCGACCAACCACTGAAACTATCCGTATAAGTTCTCTCTACTATAACTGAAAATGGTTTAAAAGATTTGGTGGTATCAGTCGGAATTCCACTCAATCCTCCAGTCTCAATAGTAAGTACATCACCTTGTTTATATGAGTAACCATAATTACTAATCGTAAAATCAATTACACTTGATCCTTGGCCAACTACGATATCAATTTTTGCTTGAGATCCGGTTTCACCGTTAGGTGATGAGTATATGAGATCAAGATTTGAGTATGATAGTGGCTCATCAAAAATAACTTGAGGTGGATTTGATCGTGTATATCCCACTCCAGGATTTGTTATAGCAACACTAACGACATTACCTCCAACAACTGAAGCAATACCAATGTATTGTATGTTTGGAGTTCCAGTGCTTGAAGTTTGGACCCCAACTCTGACAATGGGTTGCGAACTATATCTATAACCAGAACCACTATTTCCTATACTAATTGATTGAATTGTACCTGCTATAGAAACTACTGCAGTTCCTCCTGCGGATACTAGAGGTTGATATCCAAATCCACTACTAGAACCTATTGATACTATTATTCCACCTCTCGGAACACTTGCATTATTTGGGTCATAAAGTGCCGAGGTTGCAGCACCAGTAAAATTAAGTTGAGTATTTGATGAAGGTTCGGATAAAGTATAATCATTTTCTGGACTTTGAAATATATTATTAACTAATATTATAGAATTTGAAGTTGAAAATCCAGTAATATTTTGACCATTAGATTTTAAAGTAAAACTTTTCTCTACCGCATCAAATTGCGAACTCAAATCATCAAAGATATAATTTTTTTCATAAGTGCTTACATTTGTGTCTGGAATACCAGATCTCAAGAAGACTCTTCCTTGGAATGTTGATCTTATGTTTATATCGCCTTCAATTTTATCATAAATTGGTCCATATGGAGCACTGGCGAAATAAATTTTACTTCTAACAATATTATAATTTCCTTTTAATTTTGATATTAAAGAATTCTGTAAATGTGAATTTGAAACTGTACCTAATAATGGTCTTTGTACCTCTACAAAATTGGCACTTCCTACTCCTACCGATGAAATTTTCATAATTTCATCATCAACTTTTATTAAATCTCCACTAAAAAATGAACCTATTCCAGAAAAATATAAAGTGCTGTCAACTAAATCTATATCATTACCAAGAATTGCAGTTACTGCGGTAGATACCACTGGAGACTGTACAATATTATCTATAGTAATGATACATTTATTATTTTGATCTGTCGCAATAATTGAATGATTTAATCCAAGACCCACAGAATTTAAATTTATTAAATTTGGGGGAGTTGATAATGCATCAATAGGTGAAGTGCAGAGTCCTACAAATTTTTTATCATACTTATAAATATAAAGATCTCCACTAAGTTTATTTGTAACACCAACACCTGAAATATAAGTTTCCGCTATCCCAATTGGACTAAAAGTATTTGAAGGTGTTTCCGATTCAAACAGACCATAAAAAGTAACTGCAACTCCAGAATTTATTTGTGTTGGGATCGTACTTGCTAACGATATAGCATTTGAGTTGATATTTGTTATTTTTATAAATGTGTCACCAAAATAATCATCTACTCTAACACCAGTAGTGGAAGCCACATTTATTATATTAGTGCCAATTCCAGCAATAGATGTAGTTTGAGAATTTAATATTTTTATAAAACTTAAAGAATCTGAAGCATACCTAACTTTTTCGCCGCTAACAAAAAAATGATTTGGTATGTACACAAGATCTCTCGTCAAATCAACACCAGATGGGTTTGCACTCGTATATTCAGAAGATCCATTGAATCCACTTTCAAATATCGGAGTATTTTTATAATTTAAATTAAAATCTTTTTTAAGTGATATATCGCTAGAAGACTCAAATTTACTAATTCCTGTAGTTAATTGTGCATTCTTAAAATTAATTGATAGTGGGAAAGAAGAAAATTCTGCATATGAAACTGTGTGATGTAAAAGAGTGATTGATACATCAGTGTTTGCATTTGGCGTAAATAAAAGTTCTGTCGATGAAGTTAAATTAGAATCAAATGTTCCTAATGGACCTTGAGAATATACATTTCCATATTCAATTATTGTAGTTTCATTGTCATTACTAAGAACCATCAATTCTGACAATTGAATTTGATTATTGGTATTATCGGTCACTTGGACGATAAAATACCCCATGTTGTAGTTGGAAGAATATGTTGTTATTATATTAGGGATTGGAGTTGGCGAAGACGATATATGGACATATTTTGCTCTGACATCAGCGTATCTTAGTCCTCTTGAACTTGTCGCCGTAAAATTAGTATTTGCTATGGAAACACCAATAACATTGCATGTTAGTATATCATTAACATCAGAATAAAATATGATGTCTTTGTCAGACCCATTGCTCACGACATCGTAAGTACCAATTCCTACTTCATTTCTAAATGAATCCTCTGAAGAAGTAATTCTTCCAAATTCAACAAAAGAAATATTAGATCCATCTGAAATTAAATTTATTTCATTATACTCATAATGCGAATCTGAACTAGAAGAGATTTCTAATAAAATTTTTGCAGAAGTAAAATCATTTGATATGGTATAAACTTTAGAAGATGACCCAGCAGATACACTAGTATTGTCGGTTCTAACACTGACGGCATTACCAAAATTATAAGTTCCAAAATCAAAAATATTTTGTCTTGTATCGTATGATATAAAACTATAATTATATTCCGTTGTTCTACCATCCAAAGGATAGAATTCTAAAACTGCCTGCCGCCCAAATTTTACAATATCAAAGCTACCTAGTTCATCCTCAGTAAACATTTTGGCATATTGATTTAAATATAATTCTTCATTATCATTCAAGACAGATAAAATAGAAGATTGTAATCTATCTTCAAATCTATCATCTTTAACTGCAATAAAAAATTTTTTTGCTCTTACCTTACTGGTTGCCATAATTGACTTTAGATATTAAATGAAGTTACAAAGGTGTTTGATACTGAGGTATTGAACTCGTTACTGATGTCGTCTACAACCAAAACTCTATTTCCAAGTGATTCTGAATAATCTTGTAAGATTATGGAATTGAATATAATTTCATCGGAAGTTAGTGTATTATCTGAATAAAAACTATTTTCAAGAACTAAATCATAATCTTGTATGCAATCAACATCTACCGTACTATTTAAGTCGCATTTTGCAGAGAAAAATCCATTATCTTGTGATGTCTGGATTCCAGAAACTTCTGGGGAAGAATTTATAATCAAATCACTAAATTTTTTAAATCCTAAGGTATGATTTAAATTACTTACCACATCATTCCATTCTTGAATTGGAATTTCAGATTTGAGTGAATATGAAAATTGTTGATAATAATCACTATCTTGAATTCTTTGTAAATTGTTGTTTAAAAATCCAGTTTCTTTATTCCATCCATTTTTAACAATGGCTGAGGGACCAATCTTACAAAAATCTTCACTTTCGAAAACTTCTTTAATATAAGCTTGCGATTTTGAAGTATTACCAACTATTAATGAATCCACAAAAAATGAATCTTTTGTTTCTATAGTTAAAAATTCATTTTTTCCATCAAATTTTGATACTTTTCCTACACTTTCTGGGCCAATACTTACTTTTTCTCCTACAATAAAAGAATTTTTTGATAAGGTAATTTTAAAAGTTGGTAAAAATCTTTCTGGAGTGATCTGACCAGAAGAATTTATAGAATCAAAAGTTCCTGGTGTAATATCAAATAATTTTCCTTCTAAAGAATACTCGACATATGCATTAGAACCACCTAAACTTGTGTTTACTCCTACAATGGGAAATAAAGAGTAATCATAATTCTTAGAATTGTATCCTTTTCTATTTTTTTCTGCTACAGAGACATTTTCAATTAATACATTTTCACCTACACTGAATGGGAAATCATTGGGATTGCTAAATTGATTTTTTAAATATGCTCTTGCAACTTTATTTGACGATTCGTATTGAATGGAACTTATGCCAAGACTATTCGAGTTATTTACTGCTATAATCTTTGGAGTGACATTATATAAACCTGTTGTATTCTTTATTATGTTGACTTTAGCTGTCGATGTATCATAGTTTAAAATTATATCGCCAACAATTTTATTGGTAAATCCATCTATAACTACTAAATCTGGATCAGTGTTGTAGTTTAATCCTGGCGAAATGACATCAATAGATTCTAGCCTTGATAGTGGAACTACTCTTAATACTGTGGCATATTTGATAGTTGGTTTGATAGTATTATCAGTAAAATAATTATATCCAATATCAATAACATTCATAGAATTTATTCTTCCTATTGTTTCACTTTTTGGTATTAATATTGCTCCACTACCAGTAAAAGATGAAACAGTAGATATTGACGGCAATCTTTCATACCTCATTCCATTGGAAGTCATTTTTAAACTTTTTATCTCGCCGAGTTCATTTATGGAATTTGTATAGTAACTAAAAGATGCATCATTTTGAGTGTATATATTTGACTCATAATTAAATTCATTATTAAAACTAAAAGTATTGGACCCAAAACCAACAATTGATTTTTCTCCACTCAAAACACTTTCGACAAAAGATATTTTATTATTTTCAATTACTTCTTGATCGATTGCATATTCATTTTTTAGATCAATTAAGTCCAAATTTGTTCTTGGTTTTAGACTATACCAAATTGAGTTTGGAAAATCTTTATCAACAGTAAACTCAACTCTAGCAAAAGGAGATACGCCAATCACACCAAATTTTAGTATCTTAGAAAGTCCATTTGTATCGATTGGAAAATATTTGCTGGAAAAATTTGGATCAGTATATAACTCAAAATCGAATGCAGCGGTTTTTCCAATACCAAAAGGTTGTGATAATGAAGAGTCTGATAGATCTATAATAACTTTTTGATTTTTTATTATACTTATTTTTGGATTTACCTCAGATAAAGTCCCAAAAGAAGAAGTTTTAATATCAATAGAATATTGATTTATTGCATTATAGTAAGAATTCGCAAGTTTAATTCTGTCGCTGTCATAAACTATTGCATAATAAATTCCATGGTCTTCTAACCCATTTGCCGATGAAGAAGATGTGTGAATTAATTTTTGTCCTGTATCATACTTATGATTTTTTATTGTTATTAAATTATTTTGAATGTCAATAGAAGAAAAATATCTTGGATTTACTATTAATCTTCGATTGTAATCATTATATTTTACAACTACAGTCGTAGTTAATCCGGATAATACATTTAAATTAATATTATCACCTACTTTTAGTGAATGCGTTGATGCGGTGGATACTGTTACTGTATTTTTTATTATATTTGCTTTTGATAGACTATCAAACTTGGTCTGGAAACTATGGTAGTTTCCTGTTCCGACACTGGTTAAAAATAATGTAGATCCAGTTTGCGATATTCCAACAAAAGAACCAGTTGTCCCCAAACCAACTTTTATGGTGGATATACCAATGAGATCATTAGATATTTTTGCGACATATAAATCACTTCCATCAGTTAAAGTAAAATTCGATGTACCATCTTTAGATACTGAAATTCCTATTCCACTATTTGATCGATATTTTACTTGATCCCCAGTATTTAATCCATGATTTTTTATGAGTATAGATTTTTGTGGAATAATTATAGAGGTTATCCCAACACCAGGGTTTGAAAATGTAATTGTGTGACCAAATCCAACATATGTTCCAATTCCTAAAGATTCCTTAGGATCAAAATATAATTCACGGTTTAATTTATAATTTTGATTTCTTGCTCTATCTTGCAGATCAATAAAAAATTTCCTTGGATTTTCATATAATAAAGTAGATGCAGAGTGGGCTGTTGATACTGTAGAGTCTTGCTCTCTCACAACTCTAATACGGGAAGAATCTTTATCAATATTAAGGACTTTTATTTTTTCCGAATTTATTGATAATATATCATTCTCTCTAATAGATGGATATTCGAGTAATCCAGAAATATAAAAATATGTTGTTAATCCAGTAACAGATGCATCACCAATATCTAAAGTAAGAACAAAATTATTTGGCCTTACCTCCACATTGAATGAGCTTTCTAAAATTTTATCATAGTTTGATAAAGAATTGACAAAGACGAAATCTTTGTTGGAAAGTCCATGTGGGGATGTAGAAAATCCAATAATTTTATTGGTATCAAACGAAGGATAAAATTCTACATCAAGTATTTTAGTAGTAGTTTGTGAAATTCCTGTTATAGTTTTACCTTTTACATAATCAACCTTAGCAGATGCGGAAACTCCACCAGAATTTTCATTGTTAAAAACAACTCTATCATTTACTTTATAATTTTTTCCTCCAGATACTATTTGTATAGAATCTATAGATCCTCTATTAATATTTTCTACCTTAGAATCTTGTAAGTCAAGATTTTTTACTTTGGTAAAAGGTTCATAAATCGATTTTTTGGATAAAGTATTGTATGGTCTTGTGTTCCTTACAATATTATTCGAAAATTCAAATGTATTTTGATTGATTTTAATAAAATTAAAATCTATTGGTTTCGATTTAAAAGAATTTCCTATAATATATGGAAATCTTGGTTTTCTATCTCCAATAAAAAATCCAGAAGTTTCTAATACAGATTCCAAAGTCATAAAATATGCATAAGTTCCATTTGGAAACTCTGGAGTTACACAAAATCTCCCATTATGTTCATCCAAATCGCCACTATTAGCGAATTTATAGTCCTCCACAAAATATCCCGCAGGAAATATAGTTTTGCTTGGTCTATTTGCTTGATTGTCTACTGGATCTGAGTAACCACTAGTAATTAATCTTACAGTATTATTTGTAGGAGAATCATAACCATATGGACCATATATTGGATTTCCGTCATATGCCCACCCAAGCAAAGGAGAGTGATATTTTTTTGTTTGGAAATCATTTTGATAGTCATTTCTGTAGACTGGATTCCCTTCTTCTATATTTTTTGCAAATACTTTCTTTCTTAAAGACCTGGGAGAATATAAATGAGTATACTGCAATCCATAGTTTTTATCATTTCCAACAAAAACTACACTATCATTGGAAGATAGTTTGGAATTTGTCCTCAATCTTTCAAATTTATTTACTGTCCAAATCTGTGGATTAAAATTTAACTTGCATCCATTGCCAGCTGAAGAGATTTCAATAATTGTATTTTTTTGTTCATAACCAACTCCACCACTTATTATTTTCACCTCAATTATTTGTCCATTTTGTATAATGGGAACTAATGATGCACCAATACCAAAACCTTTAATAACTAAATTTGGTGGAGAATTATAACCACTTCCAGGTTTAGTGATAGCTACACTAATTATTTTTCCATTTGAAACGATTGGATTTATTAATGCTCCAGATCCGGAATTTAAATTATATTCTGGTTGTTTGTTATAATTTACAATTTCAGATGAACCATATCCAACACCACCCTCATAAATGAAAGTAGAAACTACTGTTCCTCTAAAAATTGGTCGAACAATTGCGCCAACATCAATTTGAGATATTGTAGATATTCCTACTCTTCCAGAAATATTGATAGATATTGGCTCATAATCAAATATATGATATCCAGAACCACTTGATTTAAAGTCAATATATTGTTTTGTTTTATAGAAAAAGTCCCGAGAGGTTGACCCAATACCAACACTGGATAATTTAAATGAATCTTCACTAGTTTTAGTTACAATATATCTTCCAGTATCCAATCCAGATATATTTTGATTTGCACCATAATAATAAATTACATCACCACTGTTGTATGGATTATCATATACTTTTATAGTATCTGTAGAAGTGTTAATTCCTGAAGAAGTTACCGATATTTTTTTACTTTTATATCCAGATCCCTGATTGGTTACTATAATAGAACCTACTTTTTTCTTTATGGTTGTAGATTTGAATCTATGATTTCCACTTCCATATGAAGTTAAATTAATTGCATTAATATTTACTAATGAATCACTGAGAGTTCTATGTAGTGTTATTTTATATTCATCTAAAACTTTAACATAATATTTTGCTTCTGTAGTTAATCCACTTACTATAGGATTTTCCCCAGGTAAGTAAATAACAGATTCATTATCTCTAAATTTATGATAAGTTGAAAATCCTAATATACTTGTGCTTCCCAATCCAACAAGATTAAATCTTGGATTTGATGAAGATGGGTTAAAATCGACAGAATGCTCATAATCTATCATTTCTGCCAAAGCTGTAGCTCCTTGGCCACCACCTCCAGTAATTGTTATTATTGGTGTGTCAATGTAGTCAAATCCACTATCGATGACATCAATTTTTTGTAGTGATCCTTCAACTCCACAATAACCAAGAGCACTAGAAAGACCAGATGATGCAGGTAAAATTTCTAATGCAGGTGGATTAATTACATCATAATTGTTTCCTGGGGAAATTACATCAACAGATTTTATAGCGCCATGATAGATATAATCATCAGATTTATAATTTAATATTTCTACGCCATTAATAAGTATTCCAGTTGTACCAGATAAAGTTTCATATTTGTTTTCATCATTTTCAGGAGATTTAATTAATTTAACTAATTTTTGCGAATCAATTTCTGAGGGTATATTATTTTTCTTTGCAAATTTTGTTAAACTTATGGTAGCATTAGTTACTATTGTTGATCCAACAGAAACAAATCTTCCAAATTTAATATCAGATCTACTTCTTGCTAGTTTTATCTCTGTTTCACTCTCTCTTTTTGTAAAATAAATTCCGGATTGAATATCAAATCTATTATTAGGTGAAGATTCATCTTCAGGTAAGTATAGTATAGAATCTCCTGTTAAAAATCCATGATCTTGGCCATCATTTACTATTTTTAAAGTTTCTCCAGAAAAAGATCCATTTAATGCAATTTTAAAATCTTCAACATTTTCTCCAATACTTAATCCATATGAAGGTAATGATGATGATGTTGCATATACCACATTTGATTTAAAATCTCTGTATACATTCAATACATCAGAGACAAATTTATTTGAAAATTTTGAAATAATTCTTCGAATATAAAAAATTGATGAGATATTAAACCCACTAGTTTGTATCTGGAATATCTTTCCTGGGATACTACCGGTAGGTATCTTTACATTAGAACCATTGATAGTAGCAACTTCTCTTGTTCCAGTGGAAGAATCAATGTATTCTACTTCTACACTATCACCTTCATATACTCCATTTTCGTCATATGTTTCAATTGTATATTTAAATTCTCCATCAGAAGTGAATGATTTTACTTCGCACTTAACTGTTGTATTAAATATCCAATTGTTATCTACCAGATAATTTTTATTGTATCCTAAAGTCAGTAACTTTGCGACATCTCCTTTTTCATAATATTTGCTATTTGTTGGTAATTGTATGTCTTCTACAACACCAGTAATTCTAAATTTTATTAAATTCGCAGCAGAATCATATCCATATGCAAATGTATTTAATGCTACGCTTGAGTTTAATGGAACAAATTGATTGATTCCACTGCAGTTTAAAAATTGATTTATAGTTTTTCCATTGTACTTTACAACTAAAGATAAATTTTTATTTTTAATCTCCAATTCTCCAAATTCAGGAAATCCAATTGTTGAATCTACTATAATATTATCTGATGAAATTTGTAGATCATTTAAACTAAATGTTTTTGGGTGTATTTTGAGATCTCCAAATAATGACCCAGATACAATACTGTCCTTATCAAAATCATAATCAAGTATTAGTGTATAATATTCTTCCTCTCCATCTACGATTTTTTGTATATCTGTTATGGTGCCAAATGACTTTTGTATATTTCCATATTGATCTTGAAATATGGTTTTGTTCAATAAATTTTCTATATTGCCTTGAATAGGCTCAGCAACAAAGTTTTTTGTTACTCTATATTGTGCATTTGAAGGCTCAATTAAATATTTTTTAGGTAAAATAACTTCAACATCTTTTCCATACAAAACTCTAAAAAGTATTTCAAAAGATCTATCAGTTCCTTTTGAAGTATAAAAATCTTTAGATTGCTTTAAAAATAAATTTTGATTGATATTGGAATTTAGTTCTCGATTGTCAAAGCCATATGCTATTTGCTTTTTGACTTTATTGAAGAATTCTTTTAAAAATAGAGCACTCAAGTTTAATACTTTAGCGCCATTTAAATGTTCTTGTATTTCAGTAGAAGAAAAAACAAGATCTTCGGAATTGCCAACAGAATATTCTTCTATTCCACTAAATCCTCTTACACAATCATTAAATGTAGTTTCAGTCTTAGATTTATACAGTATTATTTCGTCGTCAATCTGTATAATTCCATATGTTTTTGGGAATCCATTAGTATTTTCTACATTAATACTATTACTAATAAATGGTAATTCTGAAGTAGTAGTTGTAGTTTCTATTAAATTAGCTAAATTATTTACTTTTACATATTGATCGATATTTTGTAATATATCATAAGATGAACCTTTCGATTCCAGTGATTTGTAATATTCAGTAAGGAGTTCAGTGACAAGAGGATATTCTTCCCTTACAAAAATAGGAAGTTGGCTTTCTACAATTGAACTAATTTTGATTTTGTTAGTTTCCATTTATTATTTTCTTACTAAATTACCGTTTAAATAACTGGAAGAAATTATATAATTTGAACCAGAAGTATCCGAGCCAGATTCAATATTATCTGGTATAGTATTTACTTCTAATTTATTAATATCTATCTGTAAATATAAGTCTTGTATCCCAAGGACATCATTTGATTCTGGGATGGCTGATATTTCAATAATTGGTGTACCGCCATCATCTTTACTAGAAGAAATTATTTTTATTGTGTTTATAATAATTTCTCCATTTACATAATCTACAGTCCCAATTGATTTTTTTACAATTACGGGATCTACATCAGAATTCAAATAGAATAAAAATAAAGAACCAGTTGTTCCATCTGAATTTGGGATATCCCCAAAATATACAGTATTTGAAATTCCACTTACTTTAAATCCAGAAGATTTTATATTATATCCTGATGTATTTTTGATATGAAATTGATTTCTAAAACAAATTTCATATTGTGCAAATTGATTCAAAGAGACCTTAATATCTCTTCTCATTTGCAATCTTGTAATGTTTGATGTTATTGAGACATCACTATCGTCAATTAGTTTTTGGTATTTGCTATATTTAAATCTTGCTCCATATTTGTTCAATTCTTCGGATGCAGCATATTTTTCTATATTACTGATTATTTTATTTCTTATTGAATCACTACTTAATGATGAGTTGGTATCATAATAAACATTAGAACTTAATTCCAAATAAATGTATTTGAGGTCTAAAATTTCAGGAACAATACCAGCAACTGCATACTTTTTTAATTCAGATTTGATATTATCTTTTATTGAATTGGATAAAAATGTACCAAAGAATGGTTTTATAGTGATGAATACTTTACCATATTGTGGTGGAATTAATTCTTCTCCACCAAATGCACTAACAGACTCTGCTTCCGGGTAAATCTTTGGAATTAAAGTTTCATAATCTGCAGCAGTTACTGCTCTATTTTGAGATGCATAAGCTCTTGGTGCAAAATTTCGAATTGAATTTACCGATTCAATTACAGAACCACCGGAAGATGTCAAGTTGGTGGTAATTAGTGATACTGTTCCATTGACTGGTGATCCATTGCCACTAACCAAAATGCCTGCAAAGTTAAATGAGGAAAATCCATTACCTTCTGTTCCATTTGAAATCAAATATGAAACCTGAACATAATTATTTTCTACTAATTTTTCCCCAAAAACTCCATCACCAAATATTAGTTCGTACCTTTCATCTTCTATCTCTTGGACAAAAAATACTTTTGATGCTGATGTCACATCAAGAATACTTGTGGAGTTTATGAATTTTCTTTTGTTGCTACTAGATTGGGTATCTCTAACTGATACTTTTAATGTTCTTGTGTCTATTCCTCTATTCTCTAGAATAAATCTTTGATTGCTATACTCACTATTAATTGAACTGACTGTAAAATTTGTATTGACATAAGATCCTTCATAAATGTCAATACCATCAAAATTGGCAATTCCATTAACTACAGGAACAGTTATATCATCTAAAACAGAAAAAACAAATGCAGATCGTCCAAAATTTAATGTATTGCAAATAACACCACTTTTTAAGGTGACAACTTTAATTGTAGGATTTGGAACCTCAACAAAAAAACTTATATTTGCTTTTGCTGCTCTTCTTGACTTGGGTATATATCCAATATTTCTTGCTAATGCTACAATATTTTCACGGAGAGTTGCACTATCAATAAAAACTTCATTACTCACCATATTTGCATTATATGATGCAATATATGTGTTGTATGCCAACATGTCAATTAAAACAGACATGTTAGATCCTTCAAAATCATAATCAGTGAAATTTGAGTTGGATCTCAAATAATCACGAATTGAAGTTCTTATCTGATCGAAATCTAAACTTGTGAAATTAACTAATGCCATTATCGTACTGACTGTAGTGCAAATGTGAGCTGCTGTGGAAGGGCATCAATTCCAACGATATAATATCTTACTGTCACATTAAATTCATATGCATCATAATTTGGTTCAACATCTACGCCAATCAAATCAACTCTTGGCTCATAATTTTCGATAGTATTTGTGATTTCATCTTGTAGTATTGATGCTGATACATCATCAATATTTTCAAAAAGACTCTGGGAAATTTTAGATCCTAAAGTTTGATTGAAAAATCTTTCTCCAGGTAAAGTAAACACTAAATTACGAATAGAGCGAGCAATTGCAGTTTCATTTTTGATGTCAATTATGTCATAATTCAATGGATTCACCTGTAATGTCAGGCTAATATCTTTAAATGCTTTACTGACTCGCTCTAGAGGCATTTATGTCATACTAATTCTATCCTATTTATCAACCAAATAAAGGTTCTGTACCGTAATTCCAGTCATCATAGTCGTCATCATTACGAATATGAGCATGAAGTTCATTTTGAATCGCAAAATCATGTTTTTTTGGCGTTGCATCGTCATGATTGATTTCACGAAGCATTTTTTGTGTCTGAATTTGTTTGTCCCAGCCATATTCACTGGCTAAGTATGCTGTTCCCCACATTTCACGCATAAAATCTTTATTTTTATCGACTTTTTTAGTCATTTTGACCTCCTGATTGTGTAAAATCAGAACTTTTAATGGGGTTGCTATCCCAAGTCAATTAATTTATAATCTTCTTCTAGTATTTCTTTGAGATATTCGTCGTCCCAATATGAATAATAATTGGTTTTGGCTAATTTTTCTCTAAATTTGCGTAATTTATCTATTGGTTGAGCTAAAATCAGATTATATTTGCCATTATTGGTTTGAATTCCATTGATGTAAGTATCATAAGAACCACAATCTTCAAAAAATCTCCACAAGGGGTATTTAAAGTTATAAAATTCCACCCATTTCTGAATTTCTTCCAAACATAAATCATCTTCAATAATAAAAATTATCACATCATACCCATCAACGGGTCTTATTTCTTTCGCATCAATATCTATGATCTCATAAGAAGCAGATTTAGCATAAGGACACACCGCAAATCCACCTAATTCGGGACGCATCTTAGAAACTTCTTGAATCCAATTTAAAATATATTCTTTTTTGGACATAAAAAAAGGAGTCCGTGGACTCCTGATATTTATTTGCCTTGACCTCTCGTAGGCTTTCGGGCATTGTTCCTGCTCGTTGCAGCAAATTTTGAATGTTTCCCATCTCCCTGTCGGGATTTTTTGGGTTTAGATTCAATTTGATCTGCACCACTCAGACTTTTGATTTTAGCCATTAAACTTCCTCCAATTCAATTTCATTTTGATCGATTTCACCATTATAAGACTTTTGTGCAAGTTCAAAAAGAACTTCAGTAGATTCTTCTTCGGTAAGATTTGTATAAATTTTTCTTCCTTTATACAAAATGTTAATCATAAGTCATCAGATCACGCGAGTTTTCTCATGACCTACTCGAATCCTAGGATCACACCAGATCTCAAAACCTGCTTCTTTTGCATCAAGACAGAATGAAACATCTTCTCCACACATATCTTGAACTGCACCAGATTCAAAAACTTGCATCTTAGGAGCAAACCAAGGATACTCTAGATTCTCAAATACACCATTCTTAATCAGAACCCAACCAAATCCAGTATAATCAACTGTAAATGGCTTACGACGCTTGCTGATGCTTTCGATTGTCTCATGATTCATTACACCGCCATTTTGACGGAATTCTTCTTCTTCGAGCCAATGTGCAACTGATGTAGTGCGACCATCTTCAGTACAATACCAACCAGCAACGACTTCTTTTTCTTCTCCCTCTTCATTTAAGGCAAGATCACAGAGTTGCCAAAACTTATTGGAATCAAAAACAATATCACTATCAATCCATAATTGATAATCATAATTCAGTTTGCCGTCCCAAGGAATTTGCTTTGGTCCACGAAGTACATTTGCACCTAAACACTTGCAACGGGCAAAGTTCACCATGGATGAGTAATCTTGTGAGATTTGAATGCTCATTCCATTTTGCACCATATCAAAGCATAATTGTACAAATGCCTTCAAGAAAGTAAATGAACATCCTCGACCAGGTAGACAAAAGACAATGCTTTTGCCTTTCATGCGCTCTTTAATATTTTCATAGTCCCATTCTTGCTTATTCTCTGCAATGGGAGCTTTTGCTTTTACGGTAAAGCCTTTTGACATGTATTAATTCTCCAAGTATAAAAAAAAATAAACTGCAACTCAATTGTAGCGTCCTATTTAGATCTTGTCAATAGGAGGAGCTGAGAGAAAATTCTTTATTAGAAATCAACTCCTCATATTGAATATCTTCCTTTTTGATGTCTGTAAACCATGTGAGTTTCTGGGCAAAATCCCATAAGATATCAAAATCTTCCTTTGATAATGAATGGTATATACATTCATTTTTTAGATAGATGTGATAGACTTTATTCATAAAACCTTTATCTTGTCGCATTATATATCATTATCAAAATAAACCCAATGGGAATTCCAATGAGTTTTGCGAAGGTTTTGGGATAACGAATCAACCACCCAGCAAACACGACTTTCCAAAAATTCCAATATGGTGCGCGATTTTTTTGGCGGCGGATTTTTTTGAGCTGAATTGTTTTTGTGGTCGATTTTAGCATGAGGTATTGGGAGAGTTTTTATGGTCGGCGGATTTTTTTTGTTGTGAGAGTTTTTATGGATTTTTTTATGGTCGGCGGATTTTTTATTTGGTGTGTTCTTATGATTGGAATATTATGATGGGGTGTACCGACTTTTGTAGCCTTATGGTACCTGTTTTTTATTAACCGACGCATGGCCCAAGGTTACCACGGCATGGGCGGCTTGGGGACTGTCCCTGTGCCACTTTGTGGACTGTCACTTTATACCTTTATACGCTTTTAATACTATAAAGAATACGGGTGCACAGTTGTTTATACTGTGCACCCATAAGATCCTCACTCCCAGTTGATCTTAACCCAGCCATCTTGCCTAC
>Ga0105102_10000068_pt1 | contig 24064 bp, 18 predicted proteins | sample PPLLaktember2015_FD_87032 | JGI IMG/M metagenome (GOLD analysis project Ga0105102, IMG submission 87032) | Freshwater sediment microbial communities from Prairie Pothole Lake near Jamestown, North Dakota, USA - PPLs Lake P7 Core (6) Depth... | ecosystem: Environmental > Aquatic > Freshwater >...
ATATCTCAAAAGTTCTCTACCCGAATGATGAGCTGTTCGAAGGAAGGGAACTCAGACTTAAACAGGAGTATTTTTTCGTATCCTGTTCCATTCAGGATATGGTAAGACGCTATCTTGTGAACCACGACACTTTCGATGAATTTCCGGACAAGGTTGCCATACAGATGAACGACACCCATCCGGCGCTAGCGATCCCCGAACTAATGAGGCTCCTTCTTGATGAACATGGCCTTGACTGGGAAAAAGCCTGGGATATCACTTCAAGAACATGTGCATATACAAATCACACACTTCTTTCGGAGGCGCTTGAAAAATGGCCGGTTCCCATGTTCGAATCCCTCCTTCCGCGCCACCTTCAGATAATATACGAGATTAACCGCAGATTTTTACGCGATGTTGCAGTCCGTTATCTGGGGGATGAAAACCGGATGCGCGGAATGTCGATTATTGAAGAGGACACTGAAAAGAGAATCCGGATGGCGCACCTCGCGATAGTCGGATCGCATTCGGTAAACGGAGTGGCGGCGCTTCACAGCAGGCTGCTTAGAGAGAGGGAGCTGAAAGACTTCGATGAAATGTATCCGGGCAAGTTCAACAACAAGACAAATGGAATAACTCCCCGCAGATGGCTCCTTGCCGGAAATCCAAGGCTTTCCGAGCTTATAACTTCACGGATAGGGATTGAATGGGCGAGAGATCTCAGCCAGCTCCGTAAAATCGAGCCTTTTATCGGGGATCCCGGCTTTGTGAAAGAATGGAAAGCCGTAAAGCTTGCAAACAAGGAGCAGCTCTCGAAGATCGTGCTTGACAATACAGGTATTGAGATAGATCCCGGTTCGATCTATGACATACAGGTCAAAAGAATACATGAATACAAGAGGCAGCTGCTCAACATTCTTCATGTCGTTTACTGCTGGCTGAAGCTCAAGCAGGAGCCCGATTTTTCCATGCATCCGCGCACTTTCATTTTCGGAGGCAAGGCGGCGCCGGGGTATTTCACAGCCAAAACCATAATCCGCCTCATCTGCCATGTCGCCGAAATGCTGAATCGCGACACATCCACAAACAGAACAATGAGGGTTGTGTTCATTCCCAATTACAGGGTTTCTCTCGCGGAGAAGATATTTCCCGCCGCGGATCTTTCCGAGCAGATTTCAACGGCCGGATTTGAAGCTTCAGGGACTTCCAATATGAAATTCGCGTTAAACGGTGCCCTGACCATCGGGACACTCGATGGTGCGAACATAGAAATAATGGAAGAGGTCGGCAGCGAGAACATTTTTATTTTCGGGCTGACGGCCGAAGAGGTGGCGGCAAAGCGCCGCTATTACAATCCGAGGGAATATTACGCAGGGGATCCCATCCTCGCTAAGGCGATAGATCTTATACGGGAAGGGTTTTTCAGCCCCGAAGAGCCTGATATTTTCCATTCTCTTATCGATCTGCTGCTCAATGAGGACAAATACTTCATACTCGCGGATTTTGAGGCTTATTACAACCGCAACAGGAATGTTGACGCTCTTTACAGGGATCAGGATGAGTGGACCAATAAAGCGATATTGAATGTCGCCAGAATGGGCAAATTTTCATCAGACAGAACAATCATGGAATATAACCGCGACATATGGCACGCGGATCCGTGGCCTGTGCTGAAAGAGTAAAATAAACAGGGTTTAAAACATGGGAAAACCGCGGGATGTTGAGGTGAGATGCATCGCTTGTTTTACCCGTTTCCGGATAAAGGAGGGGGTAAAGAAGGCAAAATGTCCCGGGTGTGGTATTGTATGGAGAATTCCATTGCCATGCGACGGGGGAGCCGGGGGCAGGGGGGCTGACCGGGAAACCGGTCCGGCCGGCGACTTGCTGTAATCATTCTGCTGCCCCTCGACCCCTCGACTCCTGGAACCCTTTTATTAACCTATTTTTAATACAAGTCCTGCTGCCGTATCACCTGCCGCACATCCTCCCCAGAGCAGGTAACCGCCGCCTGCCATTGCCACTTCTTCTATTCCTTCAATGATGCAGCGGCCGGCCGTCGGCGCCTGGGGATGGCCGTAGATAAGTGAGCTTCCGTAGTTATTGAAACTGTTGACGTCTATGTTCATCTGTTTCGCCAGATAAATGTCATTTGCCGCAAAAGGATTGTTGGTTTTTATAGCTTTAACATCTTTAATCGTAATGCCGGCCTTATCCAGGGCCATTTTAACAGCCGGAACAACAGCCATTGCCATAAAACCTTTTTTTGTTCTCGCGAACCCGTAGGAGACTATCCTGATTTCCATTTTAGGATCGCTGCTCAGTTCTTTTGCTTTTTCCTTCGTTGTCACAACCACAGCGCAGTTACCATCTGCCGGGTGGGTTTGTGCTCCAAAAGTATGCGTTCCGTCAGGGAGAACGGGTTTCAGTGACACAAGTCCTTCTTTTGTACAGGGTGTAATTCCTTCATCATCCTCGACAAGAATCGTTTTTTTCCTGGAAATATTTACCTCAACGGGAAACATATAACGTTTCTTGAAGGCTTTGTCGTCTGCCAGTGAATCCATATACTGTTCGTAGCGTCTTAAGGCAACGGCGTCACATTCCTCTCTTGTTATGCCGGCTTCCTTTGCGACATTTTCAGCCGTATTGATCATGGCGCCTTTAGCCCAAGGATCCCTGCCGAAATTGTCCATCATCCAGTTTTCAGAAAGCACTTCTCCGCCGGGACCGTTGGGGTTAGCCCAGACAGTGTGGGGGCCGTTGGAACATTTGTCGGTCATCATACAATATACATTATTGTAGAAACCTGTTTCCACTCCAACAGCCGCCTGGAATATACACGTAGTGGATGTCGTGCAGGCCTGGCTTACAAGCGCTCCGGGAATTCCGGTTGCCCCAATAAGCGCTGCAGCCCAGGGGCTTCCGTAAAACCACTGCGGCTGGCCTATCGTCATCCCGAGAAAGAGATAATCAAACATGGCCGGATCCCATTTTTTCTGAGCAAGCCATCTTTTGGATGTGTTAGCGGCAAGAATTATTGCATGTTCATTTGAAAAACTCCCCTGCCATCTGGAGAAAGGAGAGCTGTAGTAGCCTTTGTAGGGAATGTAAGCTTTGGTCAACATTTTTTAAACCTCCGTTTTAAATATAGTATAGTGTTTCAGAATCATGAATATCTTTCTCTTAGAATACGGTGAAGTATTTTGCCTGTCGGTGTTCTCGGCATCTCATCAGGTTGTATGAAGAGGATCTGTTTCGGGCGCTTGAAGCTTGCAAGCTTATCCTTGCAGTAGTCAATCAGGGCTTTTTCATCTATATCCTCTTTTGTAATAACAACGGCGACAACCTTTTCACCCCATTTGTCATCCGACAAGCTTATTACGGCCGTATCGAACACGCAGGGATGACAGCCTATAACCTCCTCGACCTCGCTGGGATATACATGCTCGCCGCCTGTTATTATCATGTTGTCTTTTCGGTCCACAATCTGGTAAAAACCGTCTTCATCCTTTTTTGCCATGTCGCCTGCCGAAAACCATTCGCCCCTGAAAGACGCAGCGGTTTTTTCCGGGAGTTTGTAGTATCCGTCAAAGAGCATGGGGCCTCTCGAATAAAGCTCCCCGACCTCCCCTACGCCGGCTTCCTTACCTTCCGCATTGATGATTTTGATGAAGTCGGTTCCGGTGGATTCATATCCAATGGATCCGAGTTTGCGGAGCTGATCTTCGGGTTTTAAGACGGTCACTATTCCGGCCTCTGTCGAACCGTACCCTTCATACAGCTCAACACCCGGGAAACACTCCATTATGGCAAGCTTCATGCTTTTTCTGGCCGGAGCGGAAGAGCAGAGGAGTTTTTTGATCGAGCTTACATCGTACTTTCTTGCCTCCGGCGGCACGTTGAGTATCAGATTGTAATGGGTGGGTATAAGAGAGATGAATGTGATCTTTTCCTTCTCAATTATTCCAAGAATCTCCTCAGCCCTGAATGAACGGGCAGGGTGCACATATACAGAGCCGCCTATGTATAGAAATGTAAATGTGAAGAAGGTTGAATTTATATGACACAGCGGCATTACATTCAGGCATATATCATGAGGTTTGAATCCGAAATCCACCGCATTTATGAAATAGAAGGAAAGATGCGATTCGTGGGAGCGGAGCACCCCTTTGGGTTTGCCGGTAGTTCCTGAAGTGTAGATCAGAATCCATGTGTCTCCGGGAAGAACCTGCGCGTCCGGCTCACTTCCGGGGGAGTCCTGGATGAAACTTTCATACTCCCGGTAGCCGGGTCTTTCCTTCCCCACAACTATATATCTCTCCTTGGAGATGTTCGGAAGGCATGGTTTTATTGCATCTATAACAGGCGCGAATTCATTATCGACTATGAGGGCTTTTGCGTCGGAATCGTTGACTATGTAATCTATGTCTTTTCCGGCAAGGCGGAAGTTCATCGGGACAATGATAATTCCCGTCTTTGCGACGGCAAGATAGATTTCGATTATTTCTATGGAGTTTTCAAGGAGAACCGCGACTTTGTCCCCTTTTTCGAGTCCGATGCCGATAAGACTGTGGGCAAGGCGGTTCACCCTGCTGTTTGTTTCAGGATAGGTGAAACTTCTGTTCCTGTCTTTTAACGCCGTTGTTGCAGGAAAATGCCTTGCGTTTATTTTCAGCATCTGGCCGAGATTCATCCAGTGGGCCATAACAATACTCCTCCCTTTAAATGCTTATGCGGGCGTCAACAGCAACTATCCGGTCCGGAAAGGCCATGACCGGGTTCAGATCCATCTCCTGTATCCAGGGGAAATCTGTTACCAGTTGAGAGATCCGCAGGATCACGTCGATCACGCCCGTTTGATCGATGCCCGCTTCTCCCCTGACGCCTTTCAGCAGTGCGGCGGTTTTAAGCGATGCGATCATCTCGCCGGCCTCGACCTCTGTAACCGGCGTAATTTTGAATGTAACATCTTTTAGAATTTCAACATAGATTCCCCCCAGCCCGAACATAATCAGATGCCCGAGTCCTTTTTCAGCTTTGGCCCCGATAATCACCTCTCTGCCGTCCGGCTGATATTTCTGAACCAGAAACTTCAGATCGGATGATCCGATTTTAGCCGACATTTTCAAAACCGCTTCCCGCACCGCTTCCCGGCTTCTCAGATTAACGGCAACGCCTCCGACATCGCTTTTGTGAATGACCGATGCGGCATCGGCCTTGATCACGACAGGATACCCGATAGCATCCGCCGCCGCCTCGGCTTCAATGACCGTATTCGCCATTTTCCATGGCGCGCATGGAATCCGGTAGGCATTAAGAACCTGATACACCTCACAGGCCGACAACATATTGCGGCCCGAACCGGCTGCTTTTTTTAGAATTCTCTCCACGCTGGAGGAATCCACATCGGAGAACCGTTTTACTTCGCCGATATTTCTCGATCGCAATGCGCCGTACCGGCTTAAAGCAGCCAGCGCCCGCGCTGCGGTACTGGGAAAGCTATAGCATGGAACACCGCCTGATTTCAGGATATCCACGGTCCCCATCCATTGACGGGGATCTGTCATGAGATTGCAGACAATCGGCTTTTTACGCTGTTGATTGACTTCGGCGATCTGATGGGCGACTTTTTCCGTGTCTACAAAAAACGGGGTGACGAAATTGATATAGAGGCTGTCGATATGATCTTCCGCCATCATCACATCCATCGCGGCCCGGAAATGGCCTGCATCGGCGGTAGCCAATACATCCACCGGATTGCTGAACGCGGCTTCCGGAAAGAGTTTCCCTTTCAGCTCAGTCATCGCCTTTTCCGAAAGAGTGGGGATCTGCATTCCCGCATCCACCAGAACATCGGTTGCAATCACGGCGGGCCCGCCCGTATTGGTGATTATCCCCACGCGGTTCCCGGCCGGAACAGGCTGCGCTGCGAACGCGGAAGCCGCCTGGCACAACTCTCCCTCATCCCGGAATGTCAGGATGCCCAGTTTTTCAAAAATCAGCTCGATCGCGATATCTGTTTTGGCCAGTCCGCCCGTATGGGACGAGGACGCCTTGGCGCCTTCGGCGGTTCTGCCTGCCTTCATGGCCAGAATGGTTTTTTTAGCACTGACTTTTCTGGCCACATCCATGAAGGCTTTGGGATCGGACAGGCTCTCCAAGTATAGCGCAATCACCAGGGTTCCCTCGTCATTACCCAGATATTCCAGGATTTCCGTAATGGATATATCGCTCGCATTGCCGTTGGAGGCATATATCCGTGTTCCGATGCCCATCTGCGAAAATCCCTGATGGATCAGCTCGCCGACGCCGCCGCTCTGAGCCACAACCGAAATGAATCCCGGTTCGGGTTGGGTAAAGGTGAAATTGCAGTAGGCTCTCACCGCCGGGTCCGTGTTTATGATACCCTGGCAGTTGGGTCCGAGAATACGAATTCCGTATTTTTTAGCGCGCGCCAGAAAATCTTTCTGAAGAGCGGCGCCTTCCGGGCCGATTTCTGTAAATCCGGCCGAATTGATAATGATGGCCTTAATTCCTTTTTTCCCGCAATCCTCCACTGCGGCCGGTACAAATTTTCCGGCGATCACCATATGGGCGAGATCGATTTCGCCGGGGACGTCGAATACGGACGGATATGCCTTGACGCCCCTGATTTCATCGGCCTTGGGGTTGATGGGATAAATAGCTCCGGTGTATCCGAAATCGATCAGGTTTTTGATGATCCGGTTCCCAATCGAGAGTTCTTTGGCGGATGCCCCGATAACGGCGACAGATTTGGGTCTGAATAAGGCTTCAAGCATGTAATTTCTCCTCGAGTTGTTCGATAAATGCCTCGACATTGGTTTTGGTCTGTTCATCGGAAACGAGCCGGAGATCGTTTAGGTCTCCGTTGATGGTCAGGCTGGGAACGCCGGTCAGCGCTTCCAGACGCTGAGGCATGCCATACCGGCAGTTGGAATTGTTGGGGCAGGTTTTGGCATCGTGATAGATGATGCCGTCCACCTTGAAAAATTCGATCATGCGCTTGATATACTCTTCCTTGGCGTCATCGGCGCGAACAATGAACAGCTCGGTATAGGCCCTGGCCATGCTGTTAAAGGGATCATCGGGATCAAAGGCTGAAAAAATCCAGCTGTTGCAGTAGGTTGAAGCCAGAACATTCACGCCGGCTCTGGCAAACATATCGGAATGGTCGCGAAGTCTTCCCCACATGGGCATGCCGTCCCAGTAGAGCCGGAATCGTTCGCCTTCAACCGCGGCCACCTTGTTCTTTATCCTGAGTTCCAATTCTGCCAGCAGAAGATTGTAATAGTCCACGGCTGTCTGAGTGCCCCGAAGCACGACAGCCGGTCCCATGTGAATTGTGCCGTCGAAAAAAGTAATGGGTGATGGTTTGGCCGAAGCCGTATCCAGCACTTTTTTCCACAGGCTGGAGCATTCTTTGGAAAGGGCCAGGACCTGACGGAGCTTCTCCATATCGAATTTATTTCCGGAAATGGCTTCAAGCCTGGGAATGAGGGCCTTCATCTGGCTGGCAATGGAGGCTACATGCGCATCGCCGACGTCTTTCACGCCCCGGTGGGTGTGAATTCCCAAGAGCGGCACCTTGAATTCTGCGGCGTACCAGGCAAACCAGTCCTGAACATCCCGGCATTGATTGGTGTTATATACCAGCACATCGGGTCTGGGAACCCTGTCAATTCCGGGATAGGCCTTTGAAAGCGGGGTAACCCCTTTCATAAAGGCGCCGACATCGGCCGTCAGGTAGGAGCAGATCTCCGGTGAATATCCGCTTGCGTTGGCAATCGGTATCATATCCGTTGACATTCGGGTAGCGCCCAGCATGGCTCCGTGATTTTCAGGGAAATGCACCAGGAACCCCATGGCTCTAAGTATCTCGGCAGGCCCGACGCTGGTGCACCAGGCGATCTTCCGGCCGCGGGTCTTGTCCGCCTCATTCAGCTCGTAAAAATAATCCGACATATAGCGATTCATCTGAACCGTCGCTTCAATTTTCTTTCGAACAACTTTTTTTTCTTCAGCCATATTTTTCACCTTTAGAAGTTTATTTAACGGCTTCGTAAAAAGTCCAAATCCCGTCACTCCCGTGAAAACGGGAGTCCAGAACAGATTGAGTTTAATGGATAGCGCTTAAGCTTTACTGCGTACCCCGCTTTCGCGGGAATGACATAAAAGGGTAAATTCTGACTTTTTATGAGTCCATCATTTATTGTTTTCCATTGCATACAGGGCAGCGCCCAATGCTCCGGTAAGCTGAGGATATTCCGGAACCAGAATGCGCCTGCCGACCATTTCCTCCGTCATCGAAACCAGAAAGGCGTTATGCGCCACCACGCCTCCTGTCATCACCACATGCTCGGACAAGGAATCCATTTCCATGACACGTTTAATGACCGAAAAAAACAGGCCTTTGACGATGTCCGTTACCTTTTTTCCCTGACGGATTTTTTCAAGCACCTCGGTGGCTGAGAAAACCGTGCAAAAACTTCCCAGTTCAACCATGTTCAGGGACTGGCGGGCAAGGGCGTCCAGGTCTTCCAGGGGGATATCCAGACGCGCTGACATCTCCTCCAGGAACGCCCCGGTTCCTGCGGCGCATTTCCTGTTCATCTTGAAGCTTATGCGTTTTCCGGATTCATCCAGTTTGATGATTTTATTGTCCTGGCCTCCGATATCTATGATCGTTATGGGCAGGGGAAAATAATAATAACATCCTCTGGCATGGCAGCTAATCTCGGTTTTGGATTCCTGGGAAATGGCCACATTTTTTCTGCCGTAACCCGTTGTCATAGCTTTCGCGATCTCTCCGGCTGTGCGGCCGGCCATATCAAGCGCCATAGTCAGGCACTGATGGGAAGCCGCCTCAAAATCGGTGCCGGATTTGACTACGGCCCTTCCGATGATTTGCCGCCCGTGATTTAGAATGACAACCTTGGTTCGCGACGCTCCGACATCGATTCCGGCAAATACAGGTTGAGAATCATTCATAGGATTGAATCCATCAGTTTGGGAAATAGGGTCTAAGTTCATTATTTTTTGGATTCTATGGCCTTGACCAGAGAGCGGATCATGATGTTATAGGGCGTTTCGATACCCGCCTGGGAGCCGTATTCGATGAATTTCCCGTTCATGTAATCAATCTCGGTGCGGCGCTTGTTTTCAATGTCCATCAGCATCGAAGGCTTATGATCACCGGCTTTTCGCATGTATTCGATGGCCCCCGTATAAAAATCGGATCCCAGGTTGATCTCATTGGCTCTAGCCACCTTGACGCATTCCTTTACCAGGGCATCAACAATCTGAAACACTATGGGGTCTCCCATTGCCTGGGCCATGGTCAGTCCGGTAACCGCGCATACCGGATTCATGCATGAGTTCAAAATCGCCTTCCGCCAAACCATGGAGGTTATCTTATCGGTGTGGTTTGTAGAAAGCCCGCATTTTGTCAGTATTTCAGCAATGGCCACAGCCGCGTGGGCCGATCCGGGATCAAGCTCCTGCAGAAAATGCGGGGGATGATGAAAGGGCATCTTTACATGTCCGGGTTTTACAAGCCCGCACCCGTAATTTACCACAGCTCTCATTACGGGTTTTTTCCCGAGAGTCTTAGCTATTACTGCTTCGGTGTCGATGCCGTTCTGCCAGCTTATAACGTACATTCCTTCCTTGTAGAAACCTTCTATAGCAGAAGAGATCAGCGGAAGCGCATTTGCTTTTACTGTCAGAATTATAACTTGAGGGGATATATCAGCAAGATCGTCTATGCTGGTGCATGTCCGTGAGACAGGCTGCCGGAGGTTTTCCGCGCCTTCGATTATTATGCCGGGATTCGTCGCGGGTTTAAGCAAATCCGGAAAAACATCACAGAGGGTAACTTCATATCCGCCTTTTGCAAGAAATGCCGCCACAATGCATCCTACAGGGCCTGCTCCTACGACCGCGAATGATTTTGGCCGGAAATTCGATTTGGCTTTCATTTTATCAACCCCCTTTCACTGCTTGATCAGGGCCGGTGATTATCAACCCCCGGCCTGATCATGGTTTTTTATGAAGCTGTCAGCTTTTGGGCCTTTCGTCTATTACCCTTTTTGCCTTGCCTTCGCTTCGGGTCAGAAGCTTCGGTTCAAGAAGGTTTACCTCAACTCCGACGCCCATGGTCGATTTGATGTGTCCCTTGATTTTATTTTCGATTTCAGCTCTCTTCTGCGGACCGGCGTCATATACCTCTTTCTTCGATTCGACCTTTACGATGAGATGATCCAGATAGCCCTTCTTGCGGACGATAAGCATATACTGTGGCTCGACCTCTTCGATATCAAGGAGTAGAGATTCGATCTGGGACGGGAAGACATTGACGCCGCTTATAATAAGCATATCATCCGAACGTCCGGAGATCTTGTTCATTTTTATCAGCGTTCTTCCGCATACGCACTTTTCACGGCGGAGTCTGGTTATATCCTTTGTTCTGTAGCGCAGCATGGGCATTGCCCTGCGCTGCAATGAGGTCAGAACAAGCTCTCCTTGTTCGCCGATTGGAAGAGGTTCAAGTGTGGCGGGATCGACTATTTCAGCAAGAAAATGGTCTTCATTTATATGGAGCCCATCCTGCGCTTCGCAGTCGAAAGCGACGCCGGGGCCGCAAAGTTCAGTCAACCCGAAGGCCTCCATTGCTTTTATGCCCAATCTTTCCTCAATCTCCTTCCGCATGGCAACTGTCCATGGTTCGGCTCCGAAAACGCCGACTCTTACCGGGAGCTTTCTTACATCTATCTTCATAGCTTCGGCCTGCTCGGCGATTGTTAATGCGTAGGAGGGTGTACTGCATAAAGCTGTGGTTCCAAAGTCCTTCATGAGCATGACCTGTCGTTCGGTCAATCCGGAGCTTGTCGGAACGACAGCGCATCCTATCAGGTTTGCCCCCTGATGAAAGCCGAGACCTCCGGTGAAAAGCCCGTAACCGTAAGCATTCTGAAAGATATCTTCCTTTCTTACGCCTGCGGACCAGAGATTTCTCGCCATGCATTCCGACCATTGATTCAAATCTTCAATGGTGTAAGGTCCTGTAATGGGTTTTCCGGTGGTGCCTGAAGATGCATGTATCCTGCAAACCTCCTCCATCGGTACTGCGCAAAGTCCGAAAGGATAGTTGTCTCTGAGATCATTTTTTACTGTAAAAGGGAGCTTTGCTATATCTTCGGTTCTCTTGATATCATCTGCTGTTATTCCGATTTTTTCAAGCCGCTGCCTGTAAAACGGAACTCTTTCACAGACCCATGCTACAGTTTTCTTCAGATGTTTAAGCTGAAGTTTGTTAAGCTTCTCAACGGGCATACACTCAAACTTGTCATTCCAAGGCATTTCTCTCCTCCTGTATATATTTAATGAATAAAACTTGTTAGCTAAAACTTATTAACTGAGCTTTGCTGAAGAAAAACCAAGCTCGAAAGCCTTAATATTCATCTCGGCAAACCTGCCGGTCCTTACTGTGATAGCCTCTTTAACGTTATCGGTTGAAAGCGGCAGAATGCCTGTCTGAAGCAGAGCTCCGAGCAATACCATGTTAACCGACATTACATTTCCGGCCTCTTTTGCGAGAGCCGTCGCATTGAAAGCAATAAGCTTCTTTGTTTTAGCGCGGATAAGCTCCTGAAGCTTGTCAAGGTCGGGATAAACACCCTTCCCAATGGCGACGGTGAAAGGGGGGAGGGGCGAAAGGTTCGTGATAACTGTAGTATTCGAATTGCATTTGTTCAAAGCCCTCAGGGTCTCCGATGGCTCAAAACCGACAAGGACATCCGCTTCTCCGTCAGATATAATAGTGCTTTCGGCTTTCCCGAAGACCAGGGCCGATTCAACAACTCCTCCCCGTTGCGCCATTCCGTGTATTTCGCTCATACGGATGGGAATTCCTGAAAGCAACGATGCTTCACCCAAAATTCTGGATGCAAGAAGGTTCCCCTGTCCGCCAACGGCCACAATAATCAATCTGGTAGTTTTCATTTTATTTAATCCTGTTTAACAGTACAAGTTTAAAATCAACCGTTTATTGTTGAAAATCTCACCATCCGACTCTTTATTTCTTATCTTTTACCGGAAGTATAGCATTTTCCGGACAAATCTGGGCGCAGACCGAACATCCGGCACACATTACCGGATCTATGTGGACCCTGTTGTCCTTTATAAAGAAAGCAGGGCATGCCAGATCGTTTACGCAATTCCTGTGATTTTTACACTTATCGCTGATGTAAAAAGGTTTGCCGGTCGGTTTTTTAAGGCTTTTTGCGTAAAGCGTGCACATCTCTTTCGCTATGACAACCGAGACCCCTTTGAACTTTATGGCTTCCCGTATCGCCTCTACGCTCTTTTTTACTCTGTACGGCCTTATTACACTGATATGAGGAACGCCCAGTGCCTTTACGACATCTTCGATTACGATTCTGCCATAGCCGCTTAAGTTCAGGTTGCTCATATCAACGCCCGGATTTGGCTGATGGCCGGTCATGGCGGTTGTGCCGTTGTCAAGGATGACCAGTGTGAAGTTGTGGTTGTTGAATACTGCATTGACCAGCCCCGGTATTCCGGAATGGAAAAAGGTTGAATCTCCGATAAATGAGATAACCTTGTTGTCCGTGGCCTTTGAGAATCCGCAGGAAGTTCCGACCGATGATCCCATACATATTAGAAAATCGCCCATTCCGAGCGGGGGAAGAAAACCGAGAGTGTAACATCCGATATCGGTCGGGTAAATTGTGCTTAACCCTTCAGCCGCTTTTTTAACGGCATAGAATGTGGCGCGGTGCGAGCATCCGGCGCAGAGGTTTGGCGGTCGCTGAGGAAGTTCGGGAACATTTGAAAGGTCTATCGGTTCCGGGGCGGAGGACACTATGTCAAAGAATTTTGCGATGCATTTTCTTACCATGGCAGGATCGAATTCGTAAAGGCGCGAAAACAAGCCTTCTCCCTTGCCTTTTATGGGGATTGTCAGACCGGCCTCCTGGGCAAAAGCCTTAACGGCCTCTTCCATGAAAGGTTCGCCCTCCTCAACAATCAGAACTTTTTTGCACTCCGCAAGAAATGCCTTGATCTTCTGTTCCGGCATCGGGTTTGAAAAACCGATCCGCAGTATCCTGACTTTATCCTCCAGCCCGAGATCCTTTACCGCATCAGAGACATAGATGTAACTTACCCCGTTGCATACAATGCCGAATTCGCCTTTGCCCTCGGTAAAATTATATGCCGAATTATCCGAAATATTCGAAGCTTTTTCCAGGTTCTTGAGGAGCTTTACATGAAGTTTTCTTGAAACGGCAGGGACGGTGACGCAGTTTAAAGGATCTTTTTTAAACGAACCCCTGGTGACGCGCTTTCTGATGTTGCCGAGTTCAACTATTGCGGTCGAATGGTTTATCCTTGTTGTTGTTCTGAAGAGAACAGGCTCCTGCAGCTCTTCGGAAAGATCGAAAGCATAGGGCATCATATCTTTTGCTTCCTTAACGGAAGACGGTTCCATTACAGGGAGTCCCGAAAGCTTACCGTAATATCTGTTGTCCTGTTCATTCTGGCTTGAGAACATGAATGGATCATCAGCCGTTATGATTACAAGGCCCCCCTTTACGCCGACATAGGCGAGAGTCATAAGCGCATCCGCTGCGACATTGAGGCCGACATGCTTCATGATACACATACTGCGGATACCCGTGTTTGCGGCGGCGGCCGCAACTTCAAGGGCGACTTTTTCATTCGTGCTGTATTCAAAATAAAGATCGCTCTCCTGGGAGATCTTGAAGAAATTGAGGGATATTTCTGAAGAAGGCGTTCCCGGATAGGTCGCCGCAAAGGCAAGGCCTGCCTCAACAGCTCCCCTTGCTATGGCTTCGTTTCCGAGAAGAAGCATTTTATTTCCTGGATTATCGGTCAATAGCTTGTGCATTTTAGTTTCCTCTTATTTCCCCTTGTATTCGGGTCTCTTGCGGCCCAGAGATGAAAGTCCCTCAAGGGCGTCGCTTGTTGAAAATATCTCCTGAAGTCGGCCAAGTTCTATTTCAATCGCTTCCGGGACCGGCTTCCCCGTCTGCCTGTCGATTATTTCGTTGGAAATCTTCAGAGCAAGAGGGGCTTTGAATCCCATCGTCTTAAGAGCCTTTGCAGCAGGCTCGGCGCCGACTCCTTCAGGCTGTTGGCCGGCAAGAAGTTTTAGAACATTATCACTGCCGCATAAAGCCGCCGTCTCTTTGAACCGGGCGGGAATTTCACGCTTTTTGTATTTATCGGGCTTGCCTTTTGAAATAAGATCATCGATCGCATTGTCAATGCTTGCCGGTTCGGCGACCACTGTTACAATTCCGAGATCGAAAGCGTCTTTTACGCTTAAGGTCGTGCCTGTAAATGTATAATATTTTGAAAGCTCAGGGCCTGCTATCAGGGCAAACCTGAGCATTCCGCCGAGTCCCGGATATATGCCTATGCCTGTTTCAGGGAAAGCCATTGATCCGGCGGGGGTTGCTATTATCGCCTGACATGCAAGCGCAAGCTCGCTTCCGCCGCCGAGTGAAAGCCCGTCAAGAAGGGCTATGGTAAGCTTTTTCGAATTTTCGATTCTTAAGAAAAGTTCGTGTCCTTTTCTCGTGAAATCGACTATATCGGAAACTTTTCCTGCTTTTATTTTCTCGACAAAGTAGCGGATGTCAGCGCCCGCAACAAAGGCCTTCCCCGCACCCGTGAAAACAATTGCCTTTACATCCGGATTCTTTTCGGCCACAGAGAAACGGTCGTCAAGCTGGGCGAATACGGCCTCATTGAGTGAATTCATGGCTTCGGGCCTGTTTATCGTGATATAGGCCATCTTACCCTTTATTTCCAGGTCAACATAGCTGAAAGAGAAAGGTTTTCCGGAGTTTTTCTGCTTTTCAAGGATTCCGGGCATTTTGAAATCAGGATATATTTTTGTAACAGAGGAGACAAGGGAGTATGTTTTCTCTATGCCTATCTTGTTCATTATCTCAAATGGCCCCATTGCCCAGCGGAGGCCGATCTTTGCGCCCCTGTCGGTATCTTCCATAGTGGCGACACCCTCATCAACAAGAGCCGCGGCCACGCCGAGGCATACCCCGTGAAATCTGTCGATGACCGCCTCGATTTTGGATTCATCGACTTCTCCTGACAGGTTCCAGTTTTCCTTTTTGTCCATCTGGGTTTTCATTATCGGAGAAGTGGCGTAGAAGGGTCCGAGTTCGTTTCCGAGAGTGTTGGAGGAGTGAACAGCGATAGGTATGCCTGTGACGTTCATGAGTTCAAACGCTCCCATTCCTATCCTGAAAGCCTTTTTCCCGGCCGCTTCTATTGTGGGAATGTTTGCCATGTTTTCCTCGAGCATGCGGGCGGCTTCATTCAGGAACGGAACAAAGAACCGGTTTACCGCAAAACCGGGGGCGTCTTTTACTACTATTGCCGTCTTTCCGTGAAGCTTCGCGGCAAGAATCGATTTTTCAACAGTCTCTTTGCTTGTTCCGGCGTGGGGTATTACTTCGAGAAGGCGGTTTTTTGCCGGATGATAGAAATAATGAAGGCCCACAAAGCGATCGGGGCGGGATGTTTTTTCCGCGAAGTCTTTCACAAAAAAACTGGAAGTGTTTGTGGCAAGGATTGTAGCAGGGGAACAGACTTTATCGAGTTTTGCGAAGAGATCCGACTTGACGGCCTTGTCTTCGAAAACCGCCTCAATAACTATATCTGCATCTGCAAGGGCGTTTAAGTCCGTGGTTCCGGTTATTCTCGACTGTATCTCCTGAACCTTTGCCGGAGTGAAGATCTTACGTTCTATGCCCTCTTCTAGAATTTTTTTAATATTCGACATGCCGCGGTTTACAAACTCCTCTTTCACATCGAGCATAACGACATTTATGCCTTCCTGGGCAATCTTCTGGGCAATGCCGCTACCCATGTTGCCTGCCCCGACAACTCCTATCTTGCCGATCACTTTATTTGACATTTTGCCTCCTGATGCGGATTTCAGATTTCACATTTCAGATTTCAAATTACATCTCGCTTCTGCCGGGACTGCTGCTACCTGTTCTTCCATGCCGGTTTTCTTTTTTCATAAAAAGATTTTATGCCTTCAAGGGTATCCCCGGTCTTCATAAGGGTTTTTAAGAAAAGATCGCTCACGTCATTTATAGCTTTGTCGAAGTTTTTGCCCAGGTTCTGCTTCACGGCTCTTTTGTTAAGCCTTATGATAAGGGGACTGCATGCGCATATCTCCTTTATATAGGCGTCAACTTCGGATGAAAATTTGTCGTCGTCGGCGACCCGCGACACAAATCCCATCATCCTTGCATCTTCCGCAGAATAGATTTTCCCTGTCGTGCAGATTTCAATGGTTTTTGCGGGGCCGACAAGATGAGGCAGGCGGATAGCCGCATAAGGGGGGAAAAATCCGAGCTTGATTTCAGGCTGTCCGAAAAGAGCCTTTTTTGAAGCAATGATAATATCGCAGGCTATCGCCGCTTCCATTCCGCCTCCAAGGCAGGCGCCCTGAACTGCTGCTATAGTCGGAACTTCGATTTTGTCTGTAAGTTCAAAAACTCTGTTGAACGAAGATATCATCTGGTCAACCAGTTCGGGCTTGTGGTCTCCCACGTCAACGCCCGCGCACCAGCTCGGACCTTCGGCCCTGAAAACAACGCATTTTATTTCTGCATCTTTCGTGAGGCCTTCGAGGAGAGAATTAAGCTCATTCAGCATTTCGATGTTGAAAACATTGTGTTTCGGACGGTCAAATATGATATTCGCAACGCCGTCCTTAATCTCAAACCGGATAAATTTATATTCAGGCATTTTTAGTCCTTCCTTTCATTCTTAAAGGTATAAGGCGTGATGGAGCCATCAGTTCTCACGTTTTACAATCATAGCAGTTGTAACGCCTCCGCCTCCGCATATCGCGGCGCAGAGAATCTCTTTGTTTCTTGACTTTACGGCATAATAGCCGGTTACAAGAATCCGGCAGCCGCTTATGCCTGTCGGATGTCCGAGGGCGATGGCGCCTCCGTGAATATTCAGCTTTTCACGGTCAAGTCCTAGTGTCCGGACATTTGTTAAAACCTGGGATGCGAAAGCTTCGTTTATTTCGAAAAGATCGATGTCCGAAATCGTCATGCCCGCATTCTTCAATGCCATTGGAATTACAACGCCAGGTCCTTCTCCCATTGTCGAAGGCTCCACAGCAGCCTGGGCGAAACTTACAAAAGAGAAGAGGGGCTTTGCTCCCATCGAAGCGGCTTTATCACGTGTTGTAACTACAACCGCACAGGCGCCGTCGCTGAGCCCGCATGAGTTTCCGGCCGTGACAGCCCCGCCTTTTCTGAATGCGGAGGGGAGGGTTCCCATTTTGTTTAAATCGGCGTCATGCCTTATCGTTTCATCTTTGGAGAAGAGAATTTCAGCATCTCTTTTGGTTGCGGGAGGAACTTTTACCGGAACTATCTCTTCATCAAAGAATCCCTCTTTTTGAGCTCTCGATGCTTTTAGATGACTTTCAACGGCGAACTGGTCGAGATCCTCGCGCTTCATTGAATATTTTTCTACAAGATTCTCCGCTGTGTCGCCCATGCCCTGACCGGTTAAAGGATCTATGGAATCGCTCCAGCCGTCTTCTATGGTTTTGGGCCCCATCTGAAAGCCTTTCCATCTTACACCTTTTAAGAGGTAGGGAATTGTGCTCATCGAATCCATTCCGCCTGCGACAACTATTTCACTTTCACCGAGTCTGAGGGCTTCTGTTGCGAGGTGGACTGTTTTCATGCCTGAAGGGCATGCCATATTGATTGTATTAGTGGAGATTTCTATCGGTATGCCGGCGCGCACGCTTGCGGTGCGTGACGGGTTCGGCCCGTTTCCGGCCTGGCGGCATGAGCCGTATATAACTTCTGAAACATCTTTTCCGGTTATGCCGGCCCTTCTCAGAGCCTCTTTGATTGCTGTAGCGCCAAGATCAAAAGAAGGGACATCTTTTATTGTACCGCCAAAACGTCCCATCGGCGTTCTGACCGCGCCTATTAGCACTATATCGGATAGCTTTAGTGACATATACGATTTCCTTTATTTTTATTTAAATGTATTGACCCCCGTCAACCTTTATAACTTCACCTGTGATATGCCTTGCCTTGTCTGATGACAGAAATAATATCAGATTCGCGACATCTTCCGGCAGGCCGACCCTCTTTAATATAATCTCATTCATCGCCAGATCTATTATTTTATCGCGGGCGTCCGAATCCCTGAGCATGGATGTTTCAATCAGTCCGGGCGCAACCGCGTTTACATTAACGCCGAAAGCTCCGAGTTCCTTTGCCACCGCTTTTGTGTATCCGATTATTCCGGCTTTGGACGCCGAATAATTGGTCTGGCCGAATTTCCCCCGCATTCCGTTTATGGATGTTACGTTTACTATTTTACCGTATTTCTGTTCCTTGAATAAGGGAGCTGTATGGCGTGTGAAATTGAAATACCCTTTGAGATTAACCTCTATAACTTTATCCCACTGCTCTTCGGTCATTTTCCAGGAAACGCTGTCCCAGTTCATGCCTGCGTTGTTGACAAGTATGTCAATCCTGCCAAACTCCTTTAATGCTGTCTGTACAACTTTTTCAACCTCTGAAAAAGAGGCTATGTTGCACGGGAGAGGAAGCGCCTTCCGGCCCATTTTACGAATTTCATCAGCAAGCCTTAAAGCCTCATCTTCATGCTTTCTGTAAAGCAGGCACACATTCGCGCCCTCTTTTGCAAACTCGATTGAAGTCGCGGCCCCTATACCCTGAGAGCCTCCTGAAATAATTGCATTTCTTCCCTGAAGGAGCATTTTTCCCCCTTTTTATCTGCTGGTTTTAAAAAATAACTGAGGCAGTAACCCGGTATCAGAAGCACAAACCGACAGTCCGCCTCAAGACATTTGAACCGAAACAGCGAGCGCATTCCTCGCAGCTTGCTGCGGGGAGTTTCAATCAAAAAATCGCGCACATTTCCTCTGTCCGCTACAGAGGGCTTCAGCAATATTCTACTTAATATACTTAGCTATTACAACAACTTGTACGAGACTGAATATAAAAACATTAATAAAGATCGTTCAGGAATTTATATTGCTTTAAGCTATAATAAAGCTACAATGTTTAGTCAAGATATAAATTATCATATTTTGTCTGTATTTTCATTCTTTGTCATCTTTTGTCATAGTTTCTTTAACATATTTTTTTCTTGACTTTTCTGACGGCTGAAATTAACAATCACATTGTAATTAGAATGTAGCTTATATGAAACTTATAATCGCTTTTGAATGACAGGTCAGTGTAAACCACATCTTAATGATATTATCCTTTTAAGTTTTCAAAATAATCAAGGAGGAATAAAATGGCAGCTATACCTGATAAAATCAAGACCTGGCAGATGGTGCAACCGACTTCCAAAAACAAAGAGACGGGGCAGGTTATCCCGGGAAAGATTGAAAAAACGGAAATTCCTGTGCCTGAATTGAAGGCGGGTGAAGTTCTGGTTGAAGTGGCCGGATGCGGAGTGTGTCATACAGACCTCGGCTATTTTTACGACGGAGTTCCTACCGTATGCAAACCGCCTATTACTCTCGGTCATGAAATATCCGGTAAGGTTGTGGCCGGTGACGCTGCATGGATAGGCAAAGAGGTTATTGTTCCGGCCGTCATGCCTTGCCGGCAGTGCCTTTTATGCAAAACCCGCCGGGGCAACAGATGCCTTAATCAGAAGATGCCGGGCAACAGCGTCGGTATTTACGGCGGTTTTTCAAGCCACATTCCCGTTCCAGGCATTGATCTGTGCGAAGTGAAAAACAGGGGCGACATTCCTCTTGCTCATCTTGCCGTTGTTGCCGATGCCGCGACAACCCCCTATCAGGCCGCCAAACGTGCGGATCTTCAACCTGGTGACAATGTTGTGGTTATCGGCATTGCAGGCGGGGTAGGGCAGTATATGGGACAGATAGCCAAGGCGCTTGGTGCAAAAACAGTTATCGGAATTGATATCAATCAGGAAAAGCTTGACAGGGCTCTTAATTTCGGGGCCGATTTCTGCATCAACGCAAAAGGAAAAGAGACCAGGGCCGTTTCGGACGAGTTCAGAGGCTACTGCAAGAAGAACGGTCTCGACAGCTTCGGCTGGAAGATATTCGAGGTTACTGGAACAAAAGGCGGCCAGGAGACCGGACTCACCCTGCTGAGTTTCGTAGGGAAGCTTATCATCATAGGTTTCGGAATGTCCAAGCTCGAATATTCGATCAGCCGCCTGATGGCATTTGATGCTGAAATTATAGGAACCTGGGGATGCCTGCCCGAATATTATCCGGCAGTGCTTGATATGGTTCTTAAGAAACGGATAAATATCGAAGCATTTGTTCAGACAAGACCCATGAGTACAATCGCCGAAACTTTCGAGGAGGCGCATAAGGCGTCTCCGGACAGGCGTATTGTTTTGACGCCAGATTTTTAAGGCAGGAATGACTTCGAGCAAAATTCTTAATACAGATAAATAAAGGAGAAAAATTATGGCTTTAGAATGGATGCCTAGAGAAAATGAGCTGAAAGACCATTCCCTGCATACAAGTGTCCACTGGGGAACCGAAGCTCCGTGCGTAGTTTATGAAAAGCGTCCCCTCACGGGTCCGGACGGAAAGGTAATTGACAAGCTCTTCGTGTCCTGGATCCGTCTCAATAATCCGAACCAGTATAACTCTTATACGACCGAAATGGTTAAGGGTGTTATAGCCGGTTTTGAAAACGCGTCGCTTGACAGAAGCGTTGTGGCCGTCGTCTTCACCGGGACAGGCCCTTTTGCGTTCTGCACCGGCGGGAACACAAAAGAGTACAGCGAATTTTACAGCTTAAGGTGCGATGAGTACGGACAGTATATGGAGCTGTTCAATCACATGGTCGATTCGATCCTTGCCTGCAAAAAACCGGTTGTCTGCCGCGTGAACGGTATGCGCGTTGCCGGCGGTCAGGAGATCGGAATGGCATGCGACCTTGCCATTTCATCCGATCTCGCGATTTTCGGTCAGGCGGGCCCTAAGCACGGCTCAGCGCCTGTCGGCGGATCATCCGATTTTCTTCCCTGGTTTCTTTCCATGGAAGACGCCATGTGGAACTGCGTCTCCTGCGAAATGTGGTCGGCATACAAGATGAAGGCCAAGAACCTCATCAGCAAGGTGGTTCCGGTGCTCAAGGTTGACGGGAAATGGGTTCGCAATCCGATGATTATAACCGACAAGTATGTCGAAGACGGGGAGATCGTTTACGGCGAATACAAGAAGGGAGACGCCCTGAAAGAGGCGCGGGAGTTAATAAAAGTCCATCAGCCGAACGCCGATTTTGAACTGCTCGACAAGGAAGTGAATAAGGTTGTCTGGACATTTGCAAACCTTTTCCCCGGCTGTCTGATCGAGTCGATCGACAGCATCCGCCAGAAGAAAAAATTCTTCTGGGATACGATGAAAAACTCCCACAGGCATTGGCTTGCAGCCAATATGGGCGGAGAGGCTTTCCTCGGTTTCGGCGCTTTCAACACAAAGAAGATCACAGGCCAGGATACGGTTGATTTTATCAAATTCCGTCAGAATATAGCGGACATGAAAACCTGGAGCATGGATATGTTCGCAGAGGTTATGGGAAAACCGAAGAAATAATCAGCATATCTCCTGTTATAGTAAAAGAAGCTCCAAGCCTGCTCCAAAGGCGGGGAGCTTCTTTTTTTTTACGATTCTTTTAATATGCCTGCTGTTTTCAGAATCTTTGGGATGAAAAAGGAGAAGATAAAAAGGACCACCGAAAAAACAACCTTCCAGCTCATGAGCTCCTCCCATTGTCCGCTTGCCCATACATCCTTTATTGTTCCAACAAAGAAAGTAAAAATAAAGGTGCCTACGATTATGCCGAGAGCCGTTCCTGAAAAGTAATCCCCAAAGCGCACCTTTGTCAGCCCCATTCCGAAATTCATCGGCGTGAAGGGGAAATAAACAAGGCGCAGGTAAAGAACAGTCGTAAAGCCGCTTCTTCCAATAGCGTCGTCATACCGTTTCAGGCGATCACCGATAAGGGATGCGGCGAAATCGCGCCCCAGATATCGACCTATGAGAAAGGCGAGGCTCGCTCCCGCCATAGCGCCTGCCCATACGTAAAGAAATCCCAGATACGGCCCGAAGACCGCGGCTCCGAGAGCCGTAAGGAGAGTTCCGGGAATAAACAGGCAGACTCCGGCCGCGTAAATGAACATAAATAGCAAAGGCGCCCAGATCCCTGCTGAATCTATAAAAAGTCCGAGCTGTTCAGCCGTGAAATATTGTTTCACCGGTGAAAAACGGACCAGATAGATTGCGGCGGCTATGAACAGAATCAGAATCGATATCTTAATCGCCGCACTTTTTTTCTTATTATTCGGGTTCATCGATATTCCCTTTCAGCATTATAGCGGTTCTCAAAAATATGTTCCATACCCAAATAAGATAACCCATATAGGAATATGATTATGATAACCGCTATAAGCCTTATATACTGATATTGAGCCTCTATTCCCCGAAAAATCGGCCAAGTATCCCTTTTTTCGGCGGCTCCGGTTCAGGGAGTCCCAGGTGTCGGCATATGCAGGCCTCTATCAAGCGGTCTGATACATCCTCCCCTTCAACCACAATCTCATCTCCGACCATTACAGCAGGGGCTACCGGCAGATCAAGCTCGAAATAAGCATCGGTATGATACTCGTTTTTTGGCTTTGTAACGACATCTATCTCAACAGGATATTTTTCGCCCAGCCTGGGCAATATCTTTCTGAAATGCTTTCAGGGCTTGCCATTTGGCTCGTTTAAAAAAAAACGGACTTTAAGCATTATCGCCTCCTTGTTTAATCTGTCCAGTTGGGTTGAATCTCTTCAACTCTGCCATTCTGCTCAGGAATTGATCGGGCGGCAAAAAATCCACCAGACGCAGATCGGGCTGTTCTTTTCCCTGCGTATCCAGAAACACTATCGTGGGAACTCCTCTGACATCGTACACTTCCAGCAGCCGTTCATAAAGCGGATTGCCGCCGCGTGTCACATCCACTTTTATCATGATAAAATCATTCTTTGCCTGCTGAACAACGCCGGGATGATTGAAAGTGACTTCTTCAAGCGCGCGGCATGGCGTGCACCAGTTGGCGTAAAAATCGATAATCACCGGTTTGTTTTGGGCCTGAGCCAGCCGCAGAGTCTCGTCTGAGTACGCATGCCAGTCGATTCCCTGTCCACGCAAGGCCCATGTGGTGATCCAGAAGGCTGCGGCTACCAGACAGGCGGTTCCGGCGATGGTTTTAAGCCATGGAAAGGCTTTAAAACCGGCCTCGCTTTTATCGAGCCATCCAATATGAAGTCCGGCGGCAAGAGCGACGGCTGCAGGGAGGGCAATTTTTAAAACATCGGGCAGCGCCGGACGTATGAAGTAGGCCGCCATTCCAACCAGAACCCATCCCATCAGCTTGCGCGTCCAGAGCATCCAGCCGCCCGCCTTCGGCAGGCGTTGAAGCTGCCCTGAAAAGAGCGCAAGAACGAAAAGAGGGAGGCCAAGCCCGAGGCTTAAAACAAAAAAAATCAGAAAGCCCATCCATGGATTCCCCATTCCCGCCACCCAGGTTAGGAGCCCGAGGACAAAAGGGCCGATGCATGGCGCGGCCACTACTCCGAGGGTAAGCCCCATGAATAGGCTGCCGAAATAACCGGAGTATGATTTTCCCGCGGCCTGGGTCAGGGCGTCCGGGAGACGCAGCTCCCATAGCCCGAAAAGGCTTGTCGCGAACAGGATAAGAATGCCTGCTATTACTGCAAGCACAATGGGATTTTGCAGCATGGCGCCCATGAGCCCGCCAGTGAGAGCCGCCACAACGCCGAGTGCCGAGTTGGTCAAGGCAAGCCCCATAAGGTAGCAGAGTCCGTGAAAAACAAGCTTTATCTGGCTTGGTTTATCCTGAGTCGTCCTGCCTCCGAAAAAAGAGACAGTGATGGGGATCATCGGATAAACGCACG
>Ga0105102_10000070_pt1 | contig 24026 bp, 21 predicted proteins | sample PPLLaktember2015_FD_87032 | JGI IMG/M metagenome (GOLD analysis project Ga0105102, IMG submission 87032) | Freshwater sediment microbial communities from Prairie Pothole Lake near Jamestown, North Dakota, USA - PPLs Lake P7 Core (6) Depth... | ecosystem: Environmental > Aquatic > Freshwater >...
GGCGGCCGTGACGCCGATGCTCCAGCGCATGGAACGCGACGGGTGGGTGGAGCGACGGACGGACCCGGACGACCAACGCATCTCGCGCGTCTACATGACGGAGAAGGCGGAGGCGCTCCGCCGACAGGCCACAACCATCTTCCGCGAGCTCGACGCGGAGGTCGCGGGGGCCCTCTCGGCCGACGAGCAGGCGGTTCTGCGGCAGCTCCTGATGAAAGTGCACACGGAGTTCCGACGGCACATGGCGCCGCTTCACCAACACCGATTCGGTTGGCTCGCCGGCGACGGCGACCCGGAGGAAGGCTCGTGAAGTCACTCATTCGGCTGTACCGGTTCGTGGCCCCTTACCGGTGGAAGGCCATCGGCGCGCTCAGCCTCTTGCTCGGCATGGTGGCGGCCGATCTCGCCATCCCGCGGCTGTCCCAGCGCATCATCGACCAAGGCATCGCGCGGCAGGACCTTCACGTTGTCTGGACCACGGCGCTCATCATGCTCGGCACGGCGCTCGCGAGCGCCGGCTTCGCGGTGGTGAACAACGCGCTGTCCGTCCAAGTCGGACAAGGGTTCGCCGCCGACGTCCGCAGCGCCCTGCTCCGAAGGGTTCAGACGTTCTCGTTCGGGAACCTCGACCGGCTTCAGACCGGGCAGCTCGTCGTCCGCTCGACGAGCGACGTCAACTTCGTCCAGATGATCGTCCAGATGAGCCTGCGCATCCTGACGCGCGCACCGATCTGGATGCTCGGCGCGATCGGGTTCCTGTTCGCCACGAGCATCGAGCTCGGGTGGATCGTGCTCGCCTTCTTCCCCGTCATCATCCTGTTCATGGTCGTCTTCACCGGCCCGGCGACGAAGATGTTCCTCGTCGTCCAGAAGCGTCTCGACCGGCTGAACACGGTCCTTCAGGAGAATCTCGCCGGCGTCCGCGTCGTCAAGGCGTTTGTCCGCGAGGACCAGGAGATCGAGCGTTTCGGGTCCGCGAACGAGGCGCTGACCGCGCAGTCGATTCGCGTGTTCCGCGTGCTCGCCCTCCTCATGCCGCTCATGATGGTCGTCATGAACGCCGCCGTGATCGTGGCCCTGTGGTTCGGCGGGTCGATGACGCTCGAAGGGCGCATGTCGGTGGGACAGGTCGTCGCCTCCGTCAACTACCTATCGATGGCCCTTTTCCCGCTCCTCATGCTCGCCGCGATGGTGGCTCCGCTGGCCGCCGCCGACGCCTCGGCCAGCAGGATCCTCGAGGTCCTCGAGGGCGAGCCCGAGGTCAAGGAACGGCCCGGAGCGAGGGCGCTCGCGTCCCCGCGAGGGCGCATCGCGTTCGAGAACGTGTCGTTCGCGTACGGCGGCAACGGCGCAGACCCTGTCCTCCGCGACGTCAGCTTCGTTGCGGAGCCGGGCGAGACGGTGGCGATTCTCGGCGCCACGGGGTCCGGCAAGTCGACCCTCATCCACTTGATCCCCCGCTTCTACGACGTGACCGCGGGCCGCGTGACGTTCGACGGCGTCGACGTCCGCGACCTGACGATCGCGGCGCTGCGATCGCACATCGGCGTCGCACTCCAGGAGGCCGTCCTGTTCAGCGGCACGATCCGAGACAACATCCGCTACGGGCGCCCCGAGGCGTCGCAGGCGGAGATCGAGGCCGCCGCCGCCGCCGCCCAGGCGGCGGAGTTCATCTCCGCTCTGCCGGACGGCTACGACACGGTGATCGGCGAGCGAGGCACGACGCTGTCCGGCGGGCAGCGACAGCGCCTGGCCATCGCCCGCGCGCTCGTCGTGCGACCCAAGGTGCTCATCCTCGACGACTCGACGAGCGCGGTCGACATCGAGACCGAGGTCAAGCTTCAGGACGCCCTGGATCGCCTCATCGCGGAGTCGGAGCACGTGACGACTCGGTTCATCGTCGCGCAGCGGATCTCGACGGTGCTCTTGGCCGACCAGATCCTCGTGCTCGACGGCGGACGAATCGCCGCCGCGGGAACTCATCGCGAGTTGATGGAAGCGAGCCCCGTGTACCGGGAGATCTACACCTCGCAGCTCGGAGACAGCCGGCGGCCGGCGGCCGACACAGGCCGATCCGCGTCGGCGGCCGACGCAAGTCGGTCGGCGGGGGAGGTGCGGCATGTCTGACGCTCGCATCCAGCAAACCCCTAGACCCCGCATGCCGGGACCGGGCCCCGGGCCTCGCGGCCACGGGATGATGGCCGTCGAACGCGCCAAGAACGTGCGCGGAACCCTGAGCAGACTCGTGCAGTACGCTGCACCGCACCGCACGGCCCTCATCGCGGTCATCGTGCTGGCCGCGGTGGGCACAGGCACGGGGCTCGCCGGCCCATACCTCCTCGGGAGGGGCGTCGACGCGATCATCCGGATCGCCATGGGGCAAGCGGGGTTGGACGCCCTGTTCCGGATCATCCTCACCATGATCGGCGTCTACGCCGTGTCGTGGGTCGCGAGCGCCGCCCAAGGGTGGATCGTCGCGGCCGTCGCCCAGAAGATCATGCGCACGCTTCGCGGGGAGCTGTTCGACCATCTCCAGACCCTGTCGCTCCGCTTCTTTGACTCTCGGGCGTCGGGCGAGCTGATGAGCCGCCTCACGAACGACATGGACGCCGTGAGCCGCGTCCTCTCGCAGCACATCACACAGCTCTTCTCCGGAGTCCTGACCTTGGTCGGCGTGCTGGTCATCATGTTCATCCTCAATCCGCTCCTCGCTCTCGGGACCCTCGTAGCCTTCCCGTTGATGGTCGGCCTGGTCGGATTGGTCGGGTCCAAGACGCGCAAGGCGTTCCGCGGATACCAGGCGAACCTGGGGACGCTGAACGGGATCCTCGAAGAGGCGTACAGCGGCCAGCGGGTCGTCATGGCGTACGGGCAGCAGGACGCCGTCCTGCACAAGTTCGACGCGGCCAACGAGGCCGTGCGCAAGGTGGGGACCCACGCCATGACGTATTCCCTCCTGGTGATGCCGCTGATGGGGATCCTCTCGAACGTCAACATCGCGATTGTCGCAGGACTCGGCGGCTGGATGACGATTCTCGGCATGGCGACCGTCGGCACGATTGCGTCGTTCATCGGGTACTCGAACCGGTTCGCCGAGCCGTTGCGCATGCTGGGCGACCTCTACAACCAGGTCCAGGCGGCGGTGGCGGGCGCGGAGCGCATCTTCGGCATCATCGACACCGCGCCCGATCAGACCGACCCGGACGACGCCGTCGAACTGGGGCGCGTCGAGGGCGAGGTGGTCTTCGACCACGTGACCTTCTCGTACGTGCCGGGCGTCCCCGTCTTGAGGGATGTCTCGCTCCACGCGCGGCCCGGCGAGCGCATCGCCCTCGTCGGCCCTACCGGCGCGGGCAAGACGACCATGGTGAATCTCCTGTCGCGCTTCTACGACCTCGACTCCGGGGCCATCCAGGTCGACGGAATCGACGTGCGCCGGGCGTCCCGCGCCAGCCTGCGCCGGAATCTGGGCACCGTGCTGCAGCAGTCGTTCCTGTTTGCGGAGAGCGTGATGGAGAACATCCGGTACGGACGCCCGGATGCGACCGACGAGGACGTCGTCGCCGCCGCCGCCCTCGCGCGCGCCGATGGGTTCATCCGCCGTCTGCCAAAGGGCTACTCGACAGTCCTGTCGGAGCGCGGCGCGAATCTGTCCGAGGGGCAACGTCAGCTGATCGCGATCGCGCGGGCGATCCTCGCCGACCCGCGCATTCTCATCCTGGACGAGGCGACGTCGAGCGTGGACACGCGCACCGAGGTGGGCATCCAGGAAGCCCTGCTCGAACTGATGAAGGGGCGTACGAGTTTCGTCATCGCGCACCGCCTGTCGACAATTCGCGGCGCCGATCAGGTGATCATGATCGATCAAGGAGAGATCGTGGAGCGTGGATCCCACGAGGAGCTCATGCAGATCCAGGGCGCCTACTACCGCCTCTACAAGAGCCAGTTCCGCGGACAGGCATCCGCCTCGGCATGAAGCGCCCCTGGAGGCTTCACAGATTGCACAAGAAGGTTGCGTAGCATCGGTCTTGGAAGTCAGGAAGCAAAAGGAGTCACATGAAGAGGATAGCAGTCTTGCTCTGTGTAGTAGCGGTGTTTGCGATCGCCGGCACGGCGTTCGCCCAGACCGACCTCAGCGTGTTCCCGAAGGGAACGACGAAGATGGTCTACAAGATGCGAACGGAGGACATGGCCCAGCCGATGCCGCTCGAGCTCAGCGTAACCGTGCACGGAGACGGCACGTACACCGTCCGCATGGTGACCGAGGGAACCGGCACGGAAGACGAGCTTGGGTCGTTCGGATTCATCGGCGGCATGACCTCCGTCAGCGCCGGCGGCCAAGACGTCAGCTACACGTCGCTCCAGGCGCTCATGGACCAGCGCAGCCGGCTCCAGGAGGGCCAGGAGTACCTGCTCCCCGGCGGAGGGTCGTTCACGGGCATCGCCGGCGCGACGATCGCGGGCGTGTGGTGCCTGCAGGGGACTCTCGCCGATCCGGACGACCCGGACGTCCGGACGACGGTGGCGTTCGCCCTGTCGAAGCCGGTCTACATCTCGCCGCTCATCCGGGTCGAAGAACTGCGCAACGGCCAGTGGGTCGAGGTCTTCTCGCTTGAGCTTGTCGAGTACACGGTGACCGGGAGCTAGGCATGGCGCTGCTCGATCTTCAGGGTGTCACCAAGGACTACCCGCTCGGCAGCACGATCGTGAACGCGCTGCGAGGCCTCGACCTCTCCATCGAGAGGGGGGAGATCGTGGCGATCATGGGCCCGTCGGGATCGGGGAAGTCCACGCTGATGCACATCCTCGGCGCGCTCGATGCCCCGACGGACGGGGAGGCGCGGCTCGAGGGCCACGATCTCCGTGAGCTGTCCGAGAACGAACTCGTGACGCTGCGAGGAAGGAAGGTGGGCTTTGTCTTCCAGACGTTCAACTTGATCCAAAGCTTGACGGCGCAGCAGAACGTCGAGCTCCCGATGATCTTCCTCGGAGTCAAGAGGCGGGATCGCCTGGAACGCGCTCGCTACCTGCTTGAGAAGGTGGGGCTTGAGGATCGAGTCGCCCACCGGCCGAACGAGCTCTCGGGCGGAGAGCGTCAGCGCGTGGCGATCGCGCGCGCGCTAGCCAACGACCCGGAGATCATCCTTGCCGACGAGCCGACCGGGAACCTCGACTCGGAGACTGGCGCGACGATTCTCGACCTCCTGAAGAGGCTGAGCGTCGATCAAGGCAAGACGATGATCCTCATCACGCACGACCCCGACGCGGCGGCGATCGCTCATCGCGTCGTGCGTCTGCGCGACGGCCGCGTGGTTCAGGAGGTGCGGAATGCTTAGGGAGTTCCTTCGACTTGCCGCGCAGAACGTGCTCCACCGGAAACTGCGAAGCTTCCTGGCCGTGCTCGGCGTCTGCATCGGCATTGCAGCCGTCGTCGGCCTGATCTCGATCGGCCTAAGCCTCCAAGCGATGATGAAGGGCGAAGTCTCGAAGGTCTTCGGTGTCGACACGTTCGTCGTCATGGATCAGGACATGATGAATCAACAGAGACACGGAGCCATGAAGGAATTCGCTCTCAACATGGATACGCTCCAGGGCGTCGAGGGCGTCAAGATCGTCGCCGCCGTCCGGCAGAGGACGGCGTTCGTTCAAGGCGGCGTCAACGCGGAAGGCAAGGCCCAGCAGGGGTTCATGCCGGTCATGGGGCTGTCGCCCGAGCTGCTCACGGAGTTCTCGGCCTTCACGGGCGATCTCGCCCTCGAACCCGGGGGACGGAACATTCAGGTGGGCGACACCGAAGTGGCCGTACTCGGAGCCAACGTAGCCGAGCGCCTCGTCGTGGGCCTGGGGGACTCCTTCCTGGTCGCGGGAGAAGGGAAGAACGAGATTCGCGCGACCGTGATCGGGATTCTGGCCGCCTCGGAGGAGAGCGACGCGGATCAAGGGTTTGCGAGCGGCATGAGCAGTTCCAGCGGCGATACGGTCTACATTCCTTACGCGACAATGGGCAGGTTGTGGCCGGAAGGGAACGACTTCCTCGTGACCGCGGTGAAGATCCTGCCCGGCTACGAGGTGGATGACGTGGCCGATCGAGCCGAGGAGGCGCTGAAGGCGGAAGGATCGCGAGTCACGGCGATCACGTCGGGCGACATCACCGATGTCATCGACGAGATGCTCGCCTACATCAACATCTTCCTCGGAGGGCTTGCTGCGATCTCGCTCATCGTCGGCGGCGTCGGCGTGATGAACACCATGTTCACCTCGGTCCTCGAACGGACCAAAGACATCGGGGTGATGAAGGCCGTCGGCGCGAAGAACCGCCACATCCTGGCAGTCTTCCTCATCGAGTCGGGGCTGATCGGGCTGTTCGGCGGCCTTATCGGGACCGTCTTCGGGCTTGGCCTCAGTGCGGTGGTGTGTTGGGCACTGAATACGTTTGCCAACATGCCGGGAGGCGTCAGCTTCCCGTTTGTGGCGAGTCCGGGGCTCATTGTCGTCACACTCCTCGGCGCGTTCGCGATCGGAGCCATGTCGGGACTCTGGCCGGCTCGCCGCGGGTCGCGGATGCCGGTGGTCGACGCCCTGCGGTATGAGTAGCCGACTGCGGAAGGACGATCTTCGAGCCGTCGCGGTGCACGTGCTGCGCCGGGAGCCGGATCCGCCGGTGCGGGTCCGGCTCCTGCGCGACGTCCTCGATGCGTCGCCCGACGATCCTCGCCTTCGCGCCGCGAGCGCATCGCTCGAGGACTCGCCGCACGTTCGTCTTCTGGTAGCGGAGCAACACGAAGACGGCGGCTGGGGCCGGCTCCACTCCCGCGACACTCAAGCCGCCGTGTCCGTTCCGACGACCGAGTGGGCCGTCGAGCGAGCGGTCGCCCTCGGCGTCGACAGGGACCACCCGATGCTTCGCGGCGCCGTCGACTACCTCGCCGGCGTGGTCACGCTCCGAGTGGAGCCGAGCGACCCTCCGGAACGAAACGACCGCTGGCCGACCGGCGTAACGCTCTTCGCGGCCTCCACGCTCGCTCTCATCGACTCCGAGCACTCGGCGCTTGACCCGGTCTGGGCCCTGTGGCACGAGATCGCCCGGCGCACCCTGGCAGGCGGAATCTACGATCCGGATGCCGAGGCAGCCGCGCACCGCGACCTCACTGGGGCCGCGGTCCGCGGCACGTACCTCACGCTCGCGAACCGCTACGCCGTAACCCTGCTCGCCTCCCGCGGCGACCGGATGGATCCCCACGTGCGCGGGGCCCTCTACCGCTGGTTGTGGAATCACCCGAAGGGGCTCGGCTACTTCGAGGCTCCTCCTGCTGTTCCTCCTCCCGGCGGCGCGACAAGCGGTTTCACCGAGCGGTGGATCTGGACCCACGAGATCCTGGCGCGCCTCTCGACGCACGCCGCCGTGGGGCCGATCTTGGACGCGCTCGAAGCCAACCGGCGCACCGACGGGTTGTGGGACCTCGGCCCTCGCGCGTCGTTCGCATCCGCCCTCCCCCTTTCGGCGACGTGGCGGGGCAAGGACGCGCGCGCCGTCGACTGGACGACGCGCATCCTCGTCCTCGCGTCTCGCTGGATGAGCGACCCTTCGCGAGTCTGAGGCAGGCACCCTCAGCGCATCGGCGCACCTCTGCTCTCTTGACGGGAGGCCAGATGGTTGTAGAATGACTGACCGGTCAGTCAGTTGCAGCCAGGGAGGCCCCGTGGACGACGGCAAGAAGGATCAGATCAGCAAGGCGGCGCTCGCCGTGTTCGCACGGCGCGGCTTCCACGGAACCACGGTGGCCGAGATCGCGCAGGAGGCGGGGATCGCCAAGGGGACGATCTATCTCTACTACGCGAGCAAAGAAGAGATCCTGATCGCCGTCTTCCGCCGCTACATTGACGGGATGCTCGATTTCGTCGACGGCCTCCTCGATTCGGCCCTCTCGGTGCCCGACATCCTGAGCGCGTTCGTCAAGAAGCAGATCGACATGTTCCGTGAGGAGCCCGACTTGATGCGTGTCCTGAGTCGCCGCTCGCTCCTCGCGCTCCGCGACGGCGACGAGCGGATGGTTGAATTCCAGCGGTACTTGCTCGACCGCATCACCACCCTGCTCGAGCGCGGGAAGATCCTCGGGGAGATGCGGACGCTCGACGTCCGGATCGCCGCGTGCGCGATGCTCGCCGTGCAAGAGGCCCTGCCGCTCTACCTCACGGCGTACGCGAACGATCTGCCCAAGGACGCCTTGAACCGCGTAACCCAGCAGCTTGCCCAGTTCATGTGGGCGAGCGTTCGAAAGGAGCCCGCATGAAGATGAAGCGCTCCATCCTCGTTGCGCTCTTCCTCGGCCTCGTCGTCGGGGGGAGCCTCGCCGCGGTCGCCGACTCCTCGTCCGCGTCACCGTACCGCGTACTCGTCGTTGACGGAACGAAGACCCTCGCCTCGACGATGCGTGTCATGGGTCTGGCCGGAGGAATCCGCAAGAGCGGCGCAGCGGACGTCACCGTGATCCTCGCCGACGACCTCGGTCCGTTCGCCGACCCGCTGAGGAACCTGCCGTGCCCAGAGACGCCGTTCGACCTCATCCTCATCGTGCCGCGGGGCATCGATGACGGAACCGCCACGCGCATCTGGATCCTCGTCGCGGGCAATCCGCGCGAGAACCCGCTCGCCGCGCAGGCGGTCGAGCTTCTCCGCGGCGGGATCGACCGCGCGTTCGCCGGGGTCGCGTTCGCCGTGGGTCCGCTCGACGACCTGTGGGCGGCGCTGACGGCGTCCTGCTACGTCCAGGAGGGGTGGCTCCAGTGATGCGCCGCGCCTTCACCTGGATCGTCGACCACGCGTGGTGGGTCGTCGGCGCGATCGGCCTCATCACCCTCGCCCTCGCCGTCCCCCTCTTCTCGCTCGAGACGAACGTGGACTTCGCGAGCTACATGAACTCCAAAGACCCGGCGTACCAGCTGATGAAGAACGCCGAGGACCGCTACGGCTCGCAGACCCTGTTGATGGTCGCCGTCATCGCGCCGGACGGCGTCTTCAACGCGACAACCCTCGGGAAGATCGAGGAGCTGGAAGCGCGGCTCGCCGAAGTGCCCGGCGTCGAGAAGATCCAGGGGCCGCTCAGCCAGGACGTGATCACCAGTTCGGCGGCGGCCCTCGACGTGGGCCCCGCGGCGCCCGATGGCCGAGCCCCCACCACGCCGGAGGCCATCGCCGAATACCGGGAGCGGATCCTATCGATGGAGTCGATCCGTGGGCTTCTCATCGCCGAGGACGGATCAGCGGCGGCAATCCTCGTCCGCGTGGAGCGCCACGCCTCCGACTACGACGTGGCCAAGGCGATCCGAGAGGTTGTAAAGGAGGTTGGAACACCCCCCGAGCGGTTCTCGATCAGCGGAGAGTCGTACATGATGCTGTCGCTCACGGAGTCAATCCAGGGCGATCTCGTCGTCCTCATTCCGATCATCCTCGCCGTGATGTGCCTCGTCCTCTTCCTGACGTCGCGAACGCTCCGCGGGGTGTGGATCCCCCTCCTCGTCGTCGGACTCTCCGTCGTGTGGACCTTCGGGCCGATGGGGCTCCTCGGGATCAGGGTCTCGATCATCACCTTCGTCCTTCCGGTCCTTCTCCTCGCGATCGGAATCGCCTACGGGATCCACATCATGCACCGCTACGGCGAGGAGATCGCCCTCGGGAAACCCCGCCGCGAGGCGGTGATCGAGTCGGCAACGGCGATCAGCGGAGCCGTCGTGATGGCCGGCCTAACCACGGTCGGAGGCTTCCTGTCGCTTCTCACCTGCTACATGCCCCTGTTCCGGCAGTTCGGGATCATCGCCGCCATCGGCGTAGCCCTCGCCCTCGTCCTCGCGCTGCTCGTCGTCCCGGCCCTTCTTGCCGTTCTGCCTGCGCCGAAGCTGCGCCTGAAGGCCCGCGCGGAGGCCGGCGCGAACGGGCTACTGGCACGAGGACTGGGGGCCGCCGTGGGCGGGGTCGCGCGACGGCCGCGCCCATTCCTCCTCGCCGTGATCGTCGTGGTCGCCGGACTTGCGATCGCCATTCCGCTCATGAAGACAGACTCCTCGATGGCCGCGTTCCTCGGCGAGGAGCACCCGGCGATCCTCGGAATGACCGACTTCGACCGGCACTTCTCGGGGAGCGAGCAACTCATGATCGAGATCGACACCGGGCGGAAGGACGGGCTCAAGGACCCGGAACTCCTCCAAGACATGATCGACCTCGAGGCGTACCTGGGTACGCTCGGCGTCACGAAGACGTCGTCGGTCACGGGCCTTGTCAGGGAGCTGAACCTCCGCTTCCACGCCGACGATCCGGTCTTCTACGCGGTCCCGTCCGAACGCAAGCAGGTGTCGCAGCTTCTCGCCCTCTTCTCGTTCCAGGGCGGCGACTTCGGAACAGTGGCCCTCCCCGACTTCTCGGCCGGGGAGATCGCCGGCTACTACCCGCGCGCCGACGGCGAGACGAAGGCGAAGCTCGTTCGCGACGTTCGCGCCTACCTCGGCGAGCATTTCGCCGGCGACGTGAAGGCGGAGATGGTTGGCCCGACGCAGTTCTTCGACTCGATGTCGCGCCAGCTCATCCGAAGCCTGATCTCGAACATCTACTCGTCGGCCCTCATCGTCTGGCTGATCGTGGCCGCGATCATGGGGTCGCTCCTCGCCGGACTCATCAGCCTGATCCCGCTCGCCTTCACGCTGCTCGCGGTGTTTGCCGTCATGGCCCTGTCGGGCGTGACCCTCAACATCGCCTCCGCGACGATTGCGAGCATCACGATGGGGACGGGCATTGACTACGCGATCCACTTCGTCTCCCGCTACCGGAGCGAGATGCGCGTCGACGGCGATCGAGTTCGCTCCGCGGAGCGAACGGCCCGCACGGCGGGACGCGCCATCCTGTTCAACGCCGCCGCCGTCGGAGCCGGATTCCTCGTCCTCTGCGTTTCGAAGTTCATGGCGTTCCGCAGCTTTGGAGGCCTCCTCGGCCTCGCGATGGCGGCGAGCGGCACGGCCGCGCTGACGATCCTCCCCGCCGTCCTTGCAACGCTGCGGCCCCGATTCGTGACGACTCCCCCGTGGAGCCGGCTGCGCCGCGCCTGGGAGTCAAGAACCAAGAAGACCTAAGGAGACTTGCATGAAAAACATCCGCACGGCCCTCAAGGCGGCCGCCGCAATCGCCATCGTCGTCTGCGCCGCGACGGCGGCGTTCGCCGTCACCGGAGACGACATCCTCAACCGCATGGAGGACACGTTCAGCATCGGCGGCGCCGACAGCGGAGAAGGAATCCTGCTCTCGATCGTCGTCCTCAATCAGTACGCGTCCGGCATCACGACGGACTACAACCTCGCCGTCGCGGCGGAGACCGTGCTCGACACGGGCCGCCCCGCGGACGCAGACGAGACGAGCTACGCGCTCATGTACTTCGTGGGCGGCGACGACGAAGGAATGATCTTCCTGCTGTCGACGCCCGAGGCGAAGGGCGGGAAGAGCCGTATGTGGCTCTACATCTCGTCGTTTGACCTGACCAAGGAACTCGTGTCGGACGAAGACCAGTCCGGCAACTTCGCCGGGAGCACGTTCACGTATGCGGACATCGCAGGCTCCAAGGACATGCGCGACGACTACTCCGCAACGATCCTGCGCGAGGAAACGCTTGTCGTCGGGAGTGAGGAGCGCCCCGTGTGGGTCCTTGAGCTCACCCCGAAGGCCGGCGCCGACGCCGACTACGCACGCCTGCTCCTCTGGGTCGACAAAGAGGAGGACATGTTCCTGCGACTCGAGGGGTACGACGCTGCGGGCGTCCAGACGAAGGAGATCGTCGTCGAGAGCCTCGGCACGTTCGAGAGCCACCGGATCCCCGAGATCATGATCGGACGCGACCTCGAGACCGGAGACGTCTCGACCATCACCTTGTCCGGAATGCGCCGACCCGCCGGCGGGCTGCCGGAGGGCACGTTTGACCCTGCGAACCTCGGGAGGTTCGATCCAAGAGCGTATGGGTTCTAGCCGCGCTTCGGGACGCACGGTACGCGACGAAGCGGCGGCACTTCACGACGGCGAGCTCTCTGGGTAAGGTTGCGCGGGGTGATCCACACTGAACAGGAAGGAGGACCGCTCGCCGCTTGAAGGCGGCCCGACCCAACGTCGTGCGCATCGCCGCCCCATGTCCTCGCGGCGGGCCCTGCGGCGGGTTCGCAAGGCCTACGTGCGCGGCGGCGAGGGAGCGCTCGAATCGGCGTTCGCCGACGTGCGCTGGCGGACGCGCGGATTCCGCGCTCTCCTCGCGGCAGTCGAGCGGTTCTACCCAATGTCGGGGATCATCCGGTTCGCCGGGGAGGTGGACCGCGGGATCCGCGAGGGGGGGCTCTCCTCCGGCTGTCGCGCCGCCGCCGATCGCCTGCGCTTGCCCTACGAGTTCGAGATCCCCGAAGCGACGCGGCAGGTCCTCGCTCGATCGCCCGCCATTCTCTACGGGAACCACCCGACCCTGTTCACACCGTTTCTCGTCGGAGCGGCCGTCGACCGGCCGGACGTGCGGTTCTTCATGCTGAGCTACGTGGGGCGGCTTATTCCCGCGCTTCGGACCTACATGCTTCCGCTCGAGGCGTCGGCGCCGCGCCGCTTCACGGAGTGGCGGCGCGGCGGAACGCGACGGATGATCGCCTACTGGCTTACCGGCCTCCTGGAGCGGGGACGGACTCGCGAGGAGCCGAAGTCCGTGAACCAGCGCAGACTCATGCAGGGCGTCGACCACGTGCGCAGCGGCGGGTGCGTCGTCATCTTCCCGAACGGAGGCGGGCGCGGAAACCCTCGTTGGTACCCGGGAGTCGGCGTCGTCGCCGCCGCTCTGGCCCGCGGCGAAGGCGGTCGGGTGGCCCTCGTTCCCATGCGAGAGGAAGGGAGCACGAACCGCCACGTCTACGCCTTGTTCCGCCGCGCGGGAAAACCTCACCCCTCGGAAGGTTTGCCGGGACTCACCCCGATCCGGATTCGTTTTGGGAACCCCGTTCGGCTGAGCGACCTGGCGGGCCCGGACAGCGCCCCGGGAGAGATCGTCACGCGACTTCAGGCCCACTACGAGGCCGTCTTCCCCACGCCGAGGCGTCGGAGGTTCCTCCGGCTTTCGCCCGACCGAGGAGCGGCCGCCAAATGACCGACGCCGCAACCATCTACTGGTTCTCGGGGACCGGAAACTCCCTCGCCGTCGCTCGGCGGCTCTCCGCAGCGTTCGATGGAGCGTGCCTTGTCCCCATCGCGTCCCAGGACGGCGTCGCGCGACCCGAGGGCGTCGTCGGCGTCGTCTGCCCCGTCTACTTCGAGGGCCTGCCGCTGATCGTGCAGGAGTTCCTCGCGCGCCTCGACGCCCGAGCCGTGGTCTACAGCTTCCTCGTTCTCACCCCGGGCGGGTTCGCCGGCTGGGCGCCGGTCCAGGCGAGGCGGCTCTTCCGCAGGGCTGGGCGGCCTCTCGACGCCGTCTTCTCGGTGAAGATGCCGGACAACTACATCGCGATCCTCGACATTCCCCGGCCCGAGAGACAGAGAGAGATCCTGTCACGGGCGGAACGCGTCCTTGCCGAGATTGCCGGCGCGGCGGCGCGGCGCGAGAAGCGGCTCGGAGTCGGGGTCGCCGTGCCCCTCGGCGCGTTGGCTTACCTCGTGATGGGGCGTTCGTTCGCACGCACGTGCCGTCGACAGGACACGCGATTCGTCGTCACGGACGCTTGCACGGCGTGCGGCCTCTGCGTGCGCGTCTGTCCGAAGGAGAACATCGTGCTCTCCGGCGGCCGCCCCCAATGGAATCACCGCTGCGAGCAGTGCTTCGGCTGCATCAACCTCTGCCCCGTCGCGGCGATCCAGGTTCGGAACCGCCCCACAGCGCGCCGAGGACGCTACCGCCACCCGGACGTAAGGGCTGTCGACATCGGCTCCCAGCGGCGGAGCCCGGAGTAGACACCCTGGAGGCGTCTTGCCACCCACGTTGGGTGTGCCACGGTCTACACACGCCCGCCTCCTAGGCGTGCCCGCTTCCTAGGCACACCCGCTTCCTAGGCGTGGTCGCGTCTTACCACGCCCGCCTCCTAGGTGTGCCCGCTTCCCAGGCACACCCGCTTCCTAGGCGTGGTCGCGTCTTACCACGCCCGCTTCCTAGGCGTGCCCACATGTCAGCGCACCCGCCTCCTAGGCGTGACTCTCTCTACGCACGCCCGCTTTCTAGGTGTGCCCGTTTCCTGGGCACGCCCGCTTTCTAGGTGTGCCCGTTTCCTGGGCACGCCCGCTTCCTAGGCGTGCCGCGGTCTACGCACGCCCGTCTTCTAGGTGTGCCCGCTTTCCAGGCACGCCCGCGGCCTCAGGATCTTTCTTCGCCCAGCGACGGATCCAGACAATCACCAGGCCGGTTCCGGCGCACCCGACAAGCGTGCCGAACGGAAACACCGACGCAAGGCCGAACGCATCCACCACGGAGCCGCTTCCGAGCGGACCGAGCATCTGCCCAATGGCGAACGCACTCCCCTGCACGCCCGCGAGCGTCCCCATCCCGTGCTCGCGGCCGAGCTTGGTCCGGATCGCCACCAGCGGCGCGCGCCCAAGCGCCGAGAAGCCCCCCATTCCCACCGTGAGAAGCGACGCGCCCCACACGGAGCCGACATACGGGAACGCGAGGAGGAAGAGCGGCGCGAAGATGCTGCCGATCACGATCAGGCGCACCCGAGGATACCGATCGGCCAGGTAGCCGAACGGGATCTGGAGGAGGCCTTCCGCGAACGTGTACACGGAGAGGACGATCCCGATCTGGGCCTCGCTTGCCCCGAACGAGGCCGCCGCGTAAAGCGGGTAGAACGTGCTGAACGCCTGCCGCCAGAAGCCGCGGGTTGCGAAGTACACCGACATCGCCTTGACCGCATCGTGGCGGATCACCTCCCGAAGCGGCTCGATCCGCCGCACGCGGGGCGTTCGCCGTGCCTTCGCCGTCTCGTCCGTCGGGACCGTGACCGCAACCAGGAAGAAGGACACGACCGTCAGGGCGCCCATCACGAGGAACGACGCGTTGTACGACCACGCCTGGCCGATGCCGCCGCCGAGGACCGGACCGATGGCCATCCCGACGAACTGCGAGGCGTAGAACGCGTTGAGAACCTTGCCCTCCGACCCCGGCGGGGTCAGGTCCCCGACGTAGGCCTGGGCGATCGGGGTCACCATGACCGACGCGATCCCTTGGATCAGGCGGAAGAGACCGAGCTGCCAGAGGCTCGATGCCACGGCGTAGAGGACCGACACGGCAGCATAGATCGCCAGCCCGCCGAGAATCAGCGGCTTGCGTCCCACGCGATCCGACAGACGGCCGAGGAACGGCGCGAGCAGCGCGCGTGAGACGGAGAACGCCGCGAAGACCAGGCCGATCTCCAGACCCGTGGCGTTGAACGTCCTCGCGTAGAGCGGCAGGATGGGCGAGATGATCCCGAGGCCCACTTGAGCCACCGCAGTGGCGAAGAACAGGCTGGCGAAGATGCGGACCAACGGACCGCCCCCTTCCGTGACATGTCAGGGTAGTCGGAGGCGCCGAGGTTCTCCAGGACAAGCGGCGCGTGACGGCCGGCCACGCCGACCCTCACCGGGCGGCCCGTGCAGCCCGGGCGAAGGGCAGACGGACTCCAACAGACCAGGAATTGCCGAACGGCTCAACGCTCCCTATGCTGCATGGGTTCCGCGGAGGTGGGAGAGCCATGAACTGGGATCCGGTCACAACGTTCAACCTCGTTCTCAGCGCGGCGATCTGCGCCGTGGGAATCGTCGGCTGGGCCCGCGTTAGGAATGCCCTCGCGCTGTACATCGGCCTCGCATTCGGGCTCTTCGCCCTGTCGCACGGGACGACGATCCTCGGGAAGGCCGAGTCGCTCGAAGCTCTGCTGATCCTGCTGCACGCCGTGGGCTACGTTCTGATCGCCGTCGCAATCTACAAGGTCGCGTTTCCGCGAAAGCCCCAAGCCTAGGCGCGCCCTGACCTCCGTCACGACCCGCGGAGGAAGAGGAGGACGAGGGCGATGACGCCGATGATCACGAGGCCGACGACCATCGTGGACCTGCGGTCCTGCAGCCAGCCGGAGACGCCGGGGCGGCGCGCCTTCTTGCCCGGCGGCCGGAGCGCCATGCGCTGGGCGTCCTTGTAGGTCTTCACAAACTCGTAGTATTTGCCCTGCCGCTTGTAGACCACGGCGAGGTTGTTCTTCGCGCGGTCATGCTCCGGATCAAGCTCGAGGACACGGCGGTAGGCGCGCTCGGCTCGGTCGAGGTCGCCCCGGTCGATGTAGAGGTTCCCGAGCCGGAAGTAGATCGCCGCGTGATCGACCTCACGCGCCAGGGCCTCGTTCAGGATCCGGATTCCCTCGTCGTACGCCTTCGCCTGGCGCAGCTCCTCCGAGCGTTGGAGCGACAAGTCGACCAAGGCGTGATCGTCGGGGGTCCTTACGTTCTCCGGTTCCATCGTCCTCCGTCCCCTCCCGTGGCTTCCTGCGGCGCAGTATCCCCGGACGGCTCTCCATCGTCAACGACCCCGATGCCCTGCATCCGCTAGGCTACAGGATGAGCACCTCGGCCGTCCGCGTCTGCGTGTCGAACAGGGCGGCCGTGGAACGCCCCGTCAGCCAGCCGCACGCTTCGCCGGGGTTCACGACCGCGGCCGCCGGCCGGCCGCCTGCGGCCAGCGGACCTGAGTCGGCCGAGCGGCCGGGCCGGACGTCGACCTTGTGGGTGTGGCCGTAGACGACAAGGTCATAGGCGCCGCTTGCAGCCAGGGCGTCGATCGACTTCGGCTCGTGCATGAGGACGACGCGCACGCCGTCGACTTCGAATGTGTGGTACCCCGCGTGGATCGTTCCGACCCCGTCGAATCGGCGAGTCAGATAGAGCCGGTCGCCGTCGTTGTTTCCGAACACGCCGACAAGCGGCACGCCCAGCCTCCCGAGCGGAACCGCCGTGAACGGCGACACGAAGTCGCCGGCGTGGAGCACGAGATCGACCTTCTCGCCGTTGAACCGCTCGACGATCCGCTCGATCGCCGGGAGGTTGTCGTGGGTGTCCGACAGGATCCCGATCTTCATCCGTCCTCCCTTCGGGCCCCGAAGAGGGCCGTCCCGAGGCGGACCATCGTCGCGCCTTCCTCGATCGCCTCGCGGTAGGAGTCGCTCATTCCCATCGACAGGATCGTCATCCGCGCGTTCGAAAGCCCCAGCCGCGCGAGCGCGTCGAACCGTCGCCTCGTCTCGGCGAAGAACGGCCGGAGCGCGCCGGGTTCGGGCAGCGCAGGTCCCAGGGTCATGAGGCCGCGGACCTCGATCGACGCGAGGCCCGCGATCTCGCGCGCAAACCCCTCGACGTCCTCCGGAAAGACCCCCGCCTTCTGCGGCTCGCGGCCGCTGTTCACCTCAATCAGAATTGGAACGACGCGGTCGATCCTGCGGCCTTCCGCGTCGAGCTTCTCGGCCAGCCGGAGCGAATCGACGGTCTGGATCAGGTCGAAGAGGCGGACCGCGTCCCTCGCTTTGTTCCGCTGAAGCGCGCCGATCAGGTGCCACTCCGCCGCGCGGCGGCCGAGCGCGCTCTGCGCGATCTCGGTCTCCTGGACGTAGTTCTCCCCGACGGCGCGGATCCCGCCCCCGAGCGCGGCGCGGATTTCGTCGGGCGTGCGCGTCTTCGCGGCTGCAACGACCGTGACGTGCGGCGGGACTCCCTCAAGGATCCCACGCACGCGCCCTTCGATCCCCGCCACGCATCCTCCCTCCGTCGCTACTCGGCCTTCGCCGCGAGCGCCTCCCACTCGCGATACCTGGCCTCGAGATCGGCGGTCACGGTCTTGTGCTCCACGCCGAGCGAGGCGATCCGCTGGCCGTGGCCCGCCTCGCTCTCCGTCACGAGATTGCGCTCGATCTCGCCGAGCCGTCTCTCCAGCTCCTCGATCGCGCGCTCGAGCGCGGCCCGCACGTCGTCCAGCCTTTTCTGCTCGTACTTGTCGAGTTTCTTCGGCCGCACGCTCGTGGCTTCGTCGAGACGAACCGGTTTCTCGCTTCGCCGCTCCGCCGACCCGGACGACGCCGCGGCCCGGCCTCCCGCGGCGACCGCGTGCCGCGCCTCGTCGCTGCGCCGCCGGTGCTCGGCGTACCCGTACGACGAGACCGACAGCCGACCGTCCTCGACCTGCCAGAGCTGCGTCGTGACGGCCTCCAGAAGGGCGCGGTCGTGCGAGACGAGGAGAACCGTGCCGTCGTACTCCTGGAGCGCCTGCTCGAGGATCTCCTGGCTCGCGAGGTCCAGGTGGTTCGTCGGCTCGTCGAGCAACAGGAGGTTCCCCTCCATCAGCGACAAGAGCGCGAGGGCGATCCGGCTCCGCTCTCCGCCCGAGAGCGCCTTCGCCTTCTTCTCGACCTCGTCGCCCGAGAAGAGGAAGGCTCCGAGCAGGCCGCGCGCTTCGCTGATCGTAAGCGAGCTCTTGCCGAGGATCGTCTCGAGGACCGTCCGGTCGCCGTGGAGTCCCTCCTGCGTCTGCGAATACACGGCGACCCGCACGCCGTGGCCGAGCTGTGCCGCGCCGCGAAGGGGCGCCAACTCGCCGGTGATCGTTCGCAAAAGCGACGTCTTCCCGCACCCGTTCGGCCCGACGACGGCGACCTTCTCCCCGCGGAAGAGATCGACGTCGCCGCACTCGACCAGCGGCCGGTCGAATCCGACCGCGAGGTCGGAGAGCGACAGAGCGCGCTTCCCGCTTGCCGATCCCGAGCGGATGCGGAGCGAGATCCGCTTCGCCTCGCGCGGAGCCTCGATCCGCGCTTCCTCGATGCGCTCGAGCTTCTTCTCGCGGTCCTTCGCTTGGCGGTGCTTCTGGCCCATCTTGTGCCGGCGGATGAAGTCCTTGTACTTCTCGATCGTCTCTTCCTGCGTCACGAACGCTTCGAGGAGTTTCTCCCGCTCGGCGTCGCGCGCGCCACGCGACGCCTCGTACCCCAGCCGGTAGATCGTGACCTGGCCGAACGCCACCTCCCACGTCCGGTTCGCGACGCGCTCGAGGAGGTGACGGTCGTGGGAGACGAGGACGAGAGCGCCCGCGAAGCAGAGGAGCTGCTCCTCGAACCAGTCGAGGGCCGCGAAGTCCAGGTGGTTCGTCGGCTCGTCCAGGAGCAGGACGTCGGGGTTCTCGAGAAGGACACGGGCAAGGGCCGCTCGCGCCTCCTCGCCCCCGGACAGGATCTCGACCGGCTTGTCGAGCTCGTCTTCGCCGAAGCCGACGCCGGCCAGCGCGGCGCGCACGGCGGCGTCGATCTCGTAGCCACCCTCGGCGTCAAACCGGTGGAGCAGGTCGTCGTAGCGGTGGACGGAGTCCGGCGACGCGCCGGAGCCCAGCTCGACCTCGAGGGCGCGCAGCTCCGCCTCCATCGCCCGCAGCGGCGCGAACGCCTCCTCCATCGCCTGCCGGAGCGTTCCCGATCCGTGCAGTCGGGCCGTCTGCGGCATGTAGCCGACGCGGACCTGCCCGATCCGTCGGACAACGCCGCCGGAGGGGCGCTCCTCGTCGGCGAGGAGCTTGAGGAGCGTCGACTTCCCGACGCCGTTGTCCCCGATCAACGCAATCCTGTCCCCGCGGGCAATCTGCCCCGAGAACGGCGCGAACAGGATATCGACCCCGTACGCCTTGGTGAGCTGCTCCACCTGAATGAGGGACATGGCTCCGGATGGTACGACAACCCCGGAACTCCGGGTAGCCTCGCTTCCTTGCACACAGCCCCTGTGCTAGCATGCAGAGGTGACTGGGGGATGAAAGAAGCGACGCTCTACGACCGCGGTCGCGAAGGCTCGGTGCACTGCCGCCTGTGCGCTCACGGGTGCACGATCGCGCCCGGATCCCGAGGGCTGTGCGGCGTTCGCGAGAACGACGGCGGAACGCTCGTTGCGCTCAGCTACGGTCGCCTGGTCGCCCGCGACGTCGATCCGATCGAGAAGAAGCCGATGTTCCACTTCTACCCGGGGTCGCGCGCCTACTCGATCGCCACCGTCGGCTGCAACTTCACGTGCCAGAACTGCCAGAACCACTTCATCTCGCAGTACCCGAGCCAGCACGACGGCCGGCTCGTCGGCGACGCCGCCGAGCCCGACGAGATCGTCGGGGAAGCGATCCGAACGGGCTGCCGCTCGATCGCCTACACCTACACGGAGCCCACGATCGCGCTCGAGTTCTACCTCGAGGTGATGCGGTGCGCACGGGCCGCGGACCTCGCCAACGTCTGGGTGTCGAACGGGTACTTCTCTCGCGACGCCGCAGACCTCCTCCTCCCGTGGCTGGATGGGATCAACATCGACTTGAAGGGCATCTCGGACGAGTTCTACCACCGCGTGGTCGGCGGCAACGTCCGCCCCGTGCTCGACTCCATCGAGCGCGTCCACGAAGAAGGCGTGTGGGTCGAGGTGACGACCCTCGTGATCGGGGGGCTGAACGACTCGGACGACGCGCTGCGCTGGACGGCGGAGGCCATCGCGGGCATCTCTCCGTCGATTCCGTGGCACGTCAGCCGGTTCTTCCCCGCGTTCCGGATGATCCAGCACCCCCCGACGCCGGTGGAGACGCTCGAGAAGGCGCGGCGCATCGGCCAGAACGTCGGGCTTCACTACGTCTACCTCGGCAACGTCCCCGGCGAAGGAGAAGAAACCCACTGCCCGGCGTGCGGCACGATTGTCATTCGGCGCAGGGGGTACTTCGTGTGGGAGAACCGCCTCACCGGCGGCACGTGCCCGTCGTGCGGCGCACCCGTCGACGGGGTCTGGGACGCGGCCTAGCGCGTCGCGAAAGGCCTGCGTGGGGAGTCGGAACCTCACCGCGGAGCGCGAGGGCGCCGCAGAGAAGGGTCGAGAAACCGGGCTTCCAAGACCGTGGACGCTCTCTGCCGCGCGCCCGGTCTGACGACTCTCCGCGTCCCCTGCAGCGTAGGTTTCGGGCCACCCAGGTCCCCGAACGGCACACGACACGAAAGGGGGCGCCGGCGGCATCCTTCTCGCGCAGAAGGACCGGCTTGTTCCCTCTGCGTTCTCCGCGCCCTCTGCGGCGCAGGCTTCGGGCGAGGTCCTGGAAGGACGTGAGCTAGCGCGTGCGAAGCTGAACGCGGCGGGAGCCGTCGTCGAGGAACTCGATCTCCACGAGCGCGTCGCTCGCCTCGACCAAGCCGTCGATCCGCTCGGGCCACTCGACGACCGTGACGCCGCGCTCCGGCGGAAGGTAGGCGTCGAGGCCCACCTCGGCCAGCTCGGCGAGCGATCCCACGCGGTAGGCGTCGATGTGGTGGAGCGCGAGGCGGCCCACGTACTCCCGAGCGAGCACGTAGCTCGGCGAGACGATGACGTCCGTGATCAGGAGTCCCTTGGCGATCCCCTTGACGAGCGTCGTCTTCCCCGATCCGAGCGGGCCGACGAGCGACACGAGCATCCCGTCCCGCAGCCGAGAGGCCAGGTCCTCTCCGATGTCCTCCATCTGGGCCGCGTCGTGGGCGAGGATCGTCTTGTTCATGCCGAGCGCACGCGCACGTCGATCTCGTCGAGCCGCTTCGCGAGCCGCTCGACGATCTCGGCGACCTCCGCGTCGGTAAGGGTGCGGTCCGAGGCGCGCAGGGAGAGCTCGTACGTCAGGCTCTTCCGTCCCTCGCCGACCTGCGCGCCGGCGTACAGGTCGTAGAGAAGGATCGATTCGACCGCGGGCTCCGAGGCAAGGACCGAGCGCACGCGCGCCTCCGGAAGCGCAACCGGGACCGTGAGAGAAAGGTCCCTCTTCGCGGCAGGCACCTGGGGAACCGGCGTGTAGCGCGCCGGACGGTCGGCCGCCAGGAGGGCGTCGAGCGCGAATTCGAAGGTGTAGACCGTCGTCGGAACGGCGAACCGTCCCGCGAGGTCCGGGTGGAGTTCCCCGAAGGTCCCGACCGCCCGGTCGTCGTGGGTCCAGACGCCGCTTCGCCCCGGGTGCAGGTGCGGGGGCGCGCCGTCGGCGACGAGGCTCATCCCGTCGAGGCGGAGGCACCCGAACAGCCGGTCGAGAAGGCCCTTCGCGGCGGAGAAGGAGACGCGCTCCTTCCCCGACAAAGGAAGCCCCGTCCGCCCGAAGAAGGCTCCTCCGAGCGCGTCCGTCTCGCCTCGGGCGACCGAGAAGACGCGCCCCAGCTCGAAGAGCATCCCTCCGTCGACGCCGCGGCTGAGGTTCGTTTCGACCGTCGCGAGGAGCCCCGGCAGGAGGCTCCCGCGGAGCGCGCCCTGGCCGACCGCCATCGGGTTCCGCACCTTGACCAGATCCGCATCCGCGATCGACAGCGCCTCTCTCCAGGAGCGCTCGTCGAAGCCGTGGTTCACGACCTCGTCCATCCCAAGGCCTACAAGTGCGCGACGAATCCGGTCCTTCCCGACCTCGACCTCGTCCTTTCGCCCCACCCGCACGACGGCGCGAGGCGCCGCCGCCACGAGTCGGTCGTAACCGTAGATGCGGCCGACCTCCTCGATCAGGTCGACCTCCCGCTCCAGGTCCGGTCGGAACGGCGGGATCTCCGCCGTCACTTCGGCCGAGGCTCCCCGCCCCTTCTTCGCCGGGATCTGGAGTCTCCGAAGGAGGTCGACGACCTCCCCGGCGCCGATCTCCATTCCGAGGAGGGCGCGCGCCCGCTCGGGCCGGAGCGTCACGGTTCGCGGGGCGGCGGGAGCGGGGTACGCGTCGTCCAGTCCCGCGCCGACGGAGCACCCGGTCAGCTTCTGTATCCAGTGCGCCGTGCGCGCCGCGACGAGGGGGATCCCCTCCGGGCCGATGCCGCGCTCGAAGCGTTGCGATGCCTCCGTCTGCAGACCGACGGAGCGCGACGACTCGCGAATCGTCTGGTGCCCGAACGCAGCAACCTCGAGGAGGATCCGTTTCGTCTCGGCGCGGATCTCGCTCTCCTCTCCCCCCATGACCCCGGCGAGGGCGATCGGCCGTCCTCCGTCGGTGATGAGAAGCGCCTTGGCGTCAAGCGCTCGCTCGACCCCGTCGAGCGTTCGGAACGACTCGCCGCTTCGCGCCCGGCGAACGAGAATCGTTTTTCCGAGCAAGTCCGCGTCGAAGGGGTGGATCGGGTGTCCGAGCTCGAGCATCACGTAGTTCGTGGCGTCCACGGCGTTCGACACCGGGCGCATTCCCGCCTTGATGAGCCGATGCTGGATCCGGAGCGGCGACGGCCCGACGGTCACCCCGTCCATGCGGCGCAGGGCGTAGCGCGGCGTGTCGTCTGGGTCCTCAATCCGAATCTCGATTCGATCGGAGACCCGTGTCTCGTCGCACGACACGTCGAGCGGCCGGAGGGGCCGGTCGAGCACGGCGGCCACCTCGCGCGCCACGCCGTACACCCCAAAGCAGTCCGTCCGGTTCGACTTCACCTTGATGTCGAGGACGTAGTCGTCGTACTCGAGCAGCTTCGCGAGGTCCGCGCCGATCTCAAGGCCGAGTCGATCGTCGAAAATCCAGATCCCGTCGGACTTCTCCTCAAGGCCAAGCTCCGCCTTCGAGCAGATCATCCCGTCCGAGACTTCGCCGCGTACCTTGCGCTTCTCGATCCGAAAGCCGGACGGGAGCTCCGCCCCGATGCGGGCGAGCGGAACCACGGCGTCGACGCGCACGTTGGAGGCGCCGCAGACGACGTCGAGCGTTTCCGCGCCGACGTCGACGCGGCACAGCGACAGATGGTCGGAGTTCGGGTGGGGGCGGCACGCCGTGACACGTCCTACGACGACGCCCGCAAGCGTCCCCGTCGCTCGGATCTCCTCGACCTCCAACCCCGCCAGGGTCAGTCGCTCCGCGAGCCGCTCGATCTCCGGCCCGCTCACCTCAAGGTCGACGTAGTCGTTCAGCCATCGACTCGAAATCCCCATCGTCCGACTCCTTCGCGCCCTTTCCTACAGCGAGAACCCTACGTAGACGGCGGGAACCGGCTTGCCGGTGACCGGCACGGCCACCCCGACGCGAACGGAGAGGGAGAGGAGCCCGCCC
>Ga0105102_10000071_pt1 | contig 24014 bp, 24 predicted proteins | sample PPLLaktember2015_FD_87032 | JGI IMG/M metagenome (GOLD analysis project Ga0105102, IMG submission 87032) | Freshwater sediment microbial communities from Prairie Pothole Lake near Jamestown, North Dakota, USA - PPLs Lake P7 Core (6) Depth... | ecosystem: Environmental > Aquatic > Freshwater >...
TGAAAGATAATCTTAAATCTCTGGGGCTTGAAGTCGGACCCTGGCTCAGAATGTTCAAAGAGGCTCTGTTTAACAGCCGGAGCCCTCATTCAGAATTCGAGATATCAACCGGAAAAGGCAAAACAAATAAATTTATTCTCGGAGAACTTGCCGATAAAATCGCTGTTATTACACCCGGACAGAAAATCACTTATATTGTGGATGCCGCCTGCAGCGAAGCAAATCTGAACAAAATTATCGAATTCGCCGACGAATCGGGTCATCTTTTTATTGAGGCAAGCTTTCTTGAGAGGGACAAGTCTCTATCCGAAAAAAAATATCATCTTACGGCAAGGCAGGCCGGATATATCGCAGCAAAAGCAAAGTCAAAACAATTTACAATCTTTCACTTCTCTCCGAGATATACCGGCGTTGAGAATCTTCTATATCAGGAGGCAATGGAAGCGTATGAAAGGCAGAAGACAGAAGTAAAGAGTCATTGATCAGGGGCCGGGGATCAGTCACCAGAGGTCAGGGGTCGGGAATCAGAAAGCTAAAGAAGAGTACAAAAAAACAAAAGGGAAAAGCCTGCAAGCCTTTCCCTCCCGTGCATATCTGATATATTTTGTTGATAAATTCTATCGTTTTGAGAACTGATATCTCGCTCTTGCGCCTCTCTGACCGTATTTCTTTCTTTCCTTGGCCCTTGGATCGCGTCTGACAAAACCGGCTTTTTTCAGAACCTGTCTGAAATCGGGATTTGCTACAAGAAGAGCTCTTGTAATACCAAGTCTTACGGCTCCTGCCTGCCCTGTAATTCCTCCGCCGAACACACTGACTTTAACATCAAAAGTGCCGAGGGTATTTGTGATCGCAAATGGCTTTATTAAATCAACCCTTGAAGACTCCACCTTGAAATATTTTTCTACAGGCTGTTCATTAATGACAAATTGTCCCGTTCCAGGTTTCAGCCAGGCTCTGGCAATAGCGCTTTTCCGTCTTCCGGTAGCGTAAAACAAATTTTGTTTATCCATTTAATTCCTCTGTTATTACAAATTTATCAAAAATATAATATTATAGCTGTATAGCTTCAGGTTTCTGGGCTTCATGAGGATGTTTTTCACCGGCATAAACTTTCAGCTTTTTATAAATTTTTGCTCCAAGTTTGTTTTTGGGCAACATTCCTTTAACGGCGAACCGGATAATATTTTCAGGCTTTGTCTCAAGAAGTTTTTTTGCGGTGATTTCTTTAAGTCCGCCTGTATAGCCGCTGTGCCTGTAATAGCGTTTCTGATCAAGCTTGTTCCCGGTTAATAATATCTTATCCGCATTTATCACAATAACGCTCTCTCCTGTATCTGCGTGAGGGGTAAAAAAAGGATTGTTTTTACCTCTCAGCCTGGAAGCCACATTCGATGCAAGCCTTCCGAGCACGGCTCCATTTGCATCAATAATTACCCATTTTTCTTTTATATCACTGTCTTTTGCACTAATCGTATATTTTTTCACAGCTGCAACTCCTATATTTTATGAATCAGAGCTTTTTAAATAAATTATATGCCTGTGTCAAGAAAAATTAATATTATCCGATAAAACATAATATGATTTATCGGAGTCAACCCACCGAGTTCCCCGCACCAATATCCTGTTGTATTTCCTGTTCCAATGTTGTTATTATAGCAAATGAAATGTGTCTCGTTTTTACTCTCTCCAATCGGAGCGATATTATTACAATTGCCATAACAATAGATGTTAAAAAGTAACCATACAACGATGCAATAACAGGCAAGATGGAGCATATAGAAACCGAGGTCAAATTTTTTATTACCAATCCATCCGGAATGCGCGAGCAACTCATATCCCTCGGGGCCCGTTCCTTCGGTAACTTTTTTGAAACCAATATCATATTCGAAGATAAAAAGAAAACCTTTATTAAAAACAGATCATTGCTCAGGCTTCGCAAAGACTCAAAAACGACTCTTACCTTCAAATCTCCATCCTCTGACAAAGACAACCGATTCAAGATGTTAAAGGAACTCGAAGTTGAAGTCAGCGATTTTTACACTGCAATCAAAATACTTGAATCCCTTGGTTTTACTCAGGAACGGATATATGAAAAATGGCGTGAAACGCTGGTTTTGGGGAACACCTATTTTTGTATGGACAAAATACCTTTTGGGGATTTCCTGGAAATAGAAGGAGAAAAGGAAAAAATCATTCAATACGCTTCGCTGCTTGGCATTGACTGGAAAGAAAGGATCCTTCTAAACTATCTTGAACTTTTTGATATGTTAAAAAAAACCATGGATTTTTCTTTTTCCGATATAACCTTTGAGAATTTTAAAGATGTTGAAACCACTTCAACTCACTTCAAAAAGCTGATGAAGCTGAAGCCCCGTCCCACCTAATACATTTAATATCTCCGTTTATAAGCCCCCCCTCTTCAACAACAAGACTTTTACATAAAAATTTCCCTGAACAGATTCCCGTATGAAGTATTACAATCTCATTTTGAGCTGTCAGTTCACCTTCAAATTTTCCGCCTACAGAAACAGAATGTACATTAACACTTGCAACAACGCTGCCTCCTGCGGCGATTGTAAGATCTTCTCCGGTTATAGTCCCTTCAATCATGCCATTCACAACCAGCCCCCCTTTATAGGAAAAAATTCCTTTTATCTTCAGTCCCGAATCGATAATTGATATGCTTGCTTTATTGCTCACCATTAAATCTCCTTTAAAAACAAAGAAAACAGCAAATTGGGGGGGAACTGATGAACACTATTTAAGAACAACGGGATAATTTTTCTCCAAAATTAATTCTCCGGAAACTGAATACACAAAAACTGTGGCTGATTTGAATCTTGGCGGCAACAATCTGGTATTTGTCATTAAACTCACTTTAGCCGGTTTTGAAGTGGAAAAATATTGCCCTTTATTAATTGTAGCCGGTTTTTTTGAAACAAGTGAAACAGACGGAACGGTCAGCCATCCCTCCTCATCAATCTCATTCTCCTTCAATATAACGAAAGTATATCCAGACAGCTGCTTTGATTTTTGGTTGTTTATTATGTCAAACTGTATTTTCAGCTTTTTTGCGCCTGTTTCATAAAAAAAATTAATATTATCAATTGAAATGCCGCCGCCATCGAAAGTCATCTTTTGTATTTGGTCGGCTGAAGTATTTGCTGATCTCTCCGCTGTCATTGAGGCTCGTACAATGCCCGTATCTTTATTTGCAAGAGACTCCGCCAGGACCAGCCGTGCCATCAGCATATCCTTTTCGTCTCTTATGGTAAGATATTTTTTTTGTGAAACCATCAATTCATTCTCTATCGCTTTTTTGTCTTCCTCGAATCTCATTCCAGAGGAAAAGAAATAAGCGCCCGCGCAGACCACAATAATCTGGGCCGCCAAAACAGTAACTATCAATCCTCTTAATATCCTAATATGCTTTATCTTCCCGTCATCTCCAATCAAAATAAGCGTATGGTATTTTCTTTTTGATTTCAGCAGAGATGCCGCAAAGGTTATCGCTTTTTCAATCTTTCTCAAAAAATATTTCACCGGAATTCCCTTGACTTGAACCAAAACAGCGAATGTTTATCCCGGAGGCTGATGCCTTCCATTTCCGACACAATATCCAAGATGACGGTATGCCTCCTCAGATGCTTTTCTTCCTGAAGAGGTTCTTGCAATAAAGCCTATTTTGAGGAGAAACGGCTCTACTACATCCACAAGAGTATCCGATTCTTCCTGAAGCGTTGCTGCTATAGCCTCTATGCCGACAGGCCCTCCCCGGTAAAAATCTATTATTGTTTTAATATACCGGCGGTCAAGATTCGTAAGGCCCTTTTTGTCAACTCCTTCGAGAGCGAGAGCCTCTTCTACGGTATCTTTATCAATTACACCATCTCTCCTTACCTGGGCATAATCTCTTACACGCTTTAAAAGCCTGTTAACAATTCTTGGGGTTCCCCGTGAACGCCTTGACAGTTCAGAAGCGCCGTCTTCTCCGACCTCGACATTCAGGAGTTTGGCGGATCTTTTTGCAATCTTGATCAATTCTTGTTCATTGTAAAAATCAAGGGATCTGAAAATTCCAAAACGTTCTCTCAAGGGCGCGGATAGGAGGCCAACTCTTGTGGTGGCACCTACAAGGACAAACCGTTTAAGACGATATCTGTGGCTTCTGGCATTAACCCCCTTGTCGAACACGAAATCAACGGCAAAATCCTCCATGGCAGGATAAAGGAATTCTTCCACCACTTTGGGTGTTCGGTGAATCTCATCTATAAACAGGATGTCTCCTTCATCAAGGTGGGTCAGAATCCCTATGAGATCTCCTCCTTTTTCCAGAGCCGGACCGGAAGTAACGGTAAGGCCGGCACCGGTTTCATTTGCAATAATATGCGCCAGAGTGGTTTTCCCAAGACCCGGAGGCCCGTGAAAAAGGACGTGGTCTATCGGCTCGCCGCGCATTTTTGCGGCTTCAATTGCTATTTTAAGCGTTTCAACCACTTCGCTCTGGCCGATATAATCGGATATGGATCCGGGACGCAAAGAGAGTAGTTCAGGCTCATCGTCAACCGACATGCATGAACCTGAAAGTATTTCGTTTTTCCCGGAAGTATATGTCAGGATATCATCTGTCATGATATATTCTCTCCACGATAGACTTCTTCAAACAGCTCTTCGGGTGTTGAAATAGAGCTGTTTCGGTGCATTGCTTCAGAAACCAGTTTTCTGGCATCGGCCTGTTTATAACCGAGCTGGGTTATCAGAACTTCAACAACCTGTTGACCCACGTCTTTGATTGCATGCGCTTGCTGCTCGTGGCTCGCTTTTCTGATAAGAGTATATTTATCCATCCTGCCCTCGAGCGTGGCTATAATCTTATGTGCAGTCCTTTTCCCTATACCTTTCATCTGCATAAGCTTTGCAATATCCCTCGATTCTATGGCAACGGCGATGTCTCGCACCGGAATATCAAGCGCCTTGACAGCCTTCATCGGCCCGATATCTTCAACTGAAATGAAATTCTGAAAGAATTCTTTCTCGATTTCAAGGTTAAAACCTATCAATACGGGTTTTGGCTGTCTTTCCGACTGATGAAAATAGATATAGAAGGATACTTCATCTCCCGCCGATTTAGTATTCAATCTCTCCATCACTATCGGCGGAAGCATTATTTCGTATCCCACATGATTGACTACCAGCACTATCCGCTCGGTCTCTTTTTTTAAAAGCTTGCCTTCCAGATATCCTATCATTAAGTTCTTCTCCGATTTTTTTCCGTCGTTCGTATATCGAAATTCGATGTTATTCGGTTTATTTACAGGATCTCATTTTACAGTGTTTTTTCTTTTTTATTTCTGACTCAACTCAAGATAGCCAGCGCAATCGCATCTGAAGCATGATAAGGCTTTATCCGGTCATTGAGGCCTAAAAATCGCCGTACTGTCAGCTCGAGCTGTTCCTTGCTTGCATTTCCATTGCCGGTCAAAACGTGCTTCACCTCACGCACGGCAACTTCAATTACGGGGATATTGGCATGACATGCCGACAGTAGAATTACTCCGGTTACCTTGCCGAGATTTATTCCGGACTTCGGATATTTATCAAGGGAGAACACATCCTCTATAACCATTAGATCAGGTTTTGCATCTGCAAGGAGAGATTTTAATCTTGAAAATATATTATCGAGGCGTTCGGGCAAGGTGTGACTTCTTGAAGTATTGATGCTGCCAAAAGCATATTCCTCGACTTTAAGCCCTCTACCCTTCACTATACCAATGCCTGTTGAAGACAGGCCCGGGTCTATTCCGATGATTTTTATCATCCTATGCTCTTTAAAAGCTTAAATAAAATCCTATTTAAATCCTTTCAGCTTTTTGGAAGCAACCATAGCTTCATTTGATTTAGGATATTTTTGTATAAGTTCGTTTAATACAAGAGTTGCGTTTTGCTTATCTCCAATATTGTAAAAAGAGAGCCCCTGTTTTAATAACGCGGCCCTTACCTTGTTTCCTTTTGGATATTTTTCTATTACCTTCTGATATTCAAGAATGGCTTTTTCATACCATTTTTCCTGATAGAAACTTTCGCCTATCCAGAACTGGCAATTATCTATTTTATCGGATTCGGGGTATTTTACCATCAATGCCTTGAACTTTTCACGGGCAGTTGAATAATTTCCCTTGTCATGGGCCTGAAGGGCGGATGTATATAAATCGTCCTCGGTAATCTCTTTTACTGCCTCTTTTTGATCATCTTTTCCGGCAGCACCGGTATCACGGATTCCTGCTTTATCCTTTGATTCGATACTCAGATACTGTTCAAGCCGTTCGATACGATCCTTGTAAGATTTGTATTTTTCAGACTCTTCTTCAATACGGGCAAGCCTGCCGTCATTTTTTCTGTCCGATTCCTCCATGGTTTTAACTCTCAGTTTGAGAGTATGGTCCAACTCCTCAATCTTTCCGTTTAAAATACTTATATTTTCTTTCAGAGCCTCAATTTCGGCACGCTGTCCCGCACTTTGTCCTCTTAAACTCTTTTCCTTTTCATCTCCTGCTCTGCTTATCTCATCTGCCCGAACCCTGAGATTCTCGGCCTGGATCTTGAGCTGGTTTATTTCATTCTCGGCAGTGACAACGCGCAGCTTCATTTCTCCTATGCGGTTATCAAGAGTGACAACATCTTTCCGCATAGCGCATCCAAAGCCGAAAAAGAATATTAAAATCAAAACAATCAACAGTCTGTTTTTCATATTTTCACAGCGCCGGTTTTATGACTCTATTTATATTGAATGAGCAGGCGGAACGCCCGTCTGCTCCCTGATTTGTGCATAATGACACTGAAACCTTATTTCACTACGAAGTGGGCTCTTCTGTTCTTTGACCAGGCCACCTCGGTCTTGCCTGTATCCAAAGGTTTCTCTTCGCCGTAACTGATTGTCGTGAATCGTGATGCGGCAAGGCCGAGATCGGTAAGAAATTTCTTTGCGCTTTCAGAGCGTCGTTCTCCGAGCGCGAGGTTATATTCGTTGGTTCCGCGCTCATCGCAATGGCCTTCGATCGTCATTGAAACATCTGAATATTTCTCAAGATATGCGGCTTTCTTTTTAAGAATTTGCTGAGCCGCAGGAGCAAGAGCGGCACTGTCATAATCAAAGTACACATCCTCGTTCATCAGCGCCTGCATGGCCGCGGCTTTTTCCTTAGCTCTTATCTCAGCTTCAGAAATTCTCACAGGCTCCGGAGCCTTTTGAACAACAGGAGCCGGGGTTGGGACAGGGGCCGGGGCTGGAGCCGGAGGCGCAGGCGCCTGTTTTGATTTTTCCTTCATGTTCTCAATATCAGCCTTAATGCTACTCTTTCCACAGGAAGCGGTAAATAACAGGCCTGGAACTACTAATAAAAGGGCTAACACGACCCAAATGCTTTTTCTCATCTTTAAAACCTCCTTTAATTAAGGTTATGGTTGGTTATTCCTCAACCCTGGCGACCATTTGGGGGTTGTCTGCTCGCCTGAAACGGCAAGCAAACGCCTTTGATCCGTCCCAAAGGCGGTCATCACATAAATTCTGGATGGTCCTTCACGGGTTGAACTGAATGCTATAAGGCTTCCATCCGGAGACCATGATGGTGATTCATTATCTCCGGCATTCCCGGTCAACTGAACAGGATCTTTCCCGTTCAAACCTATAGTGTAGATATTATGCCTTCCGCCATTCATTCCTGAGTATGCTATCTTATCGCCTTTGGGTGACCAGCTCGGCTGAGTATTATACCGGCCGTAAAAGGTAATTCGTTCAACATGTCCCGTATCAATATTCTGAACATAAATCTGGGGAGTTCCGGATCTGCTGGAAACAAAAGCCATTTTTTTCCCGTCGGGAGACCATGTAGGAGATACATCACTTCCCCTCTCATTTGTCAACTTTTTTATCTCCCTGCCCGTTCCTGTCAGAAGATAAATATCCTGGTCGCCTGAATATGAGAGTGTTGCAGCAAGCTCAAATTTTCCGGGCACCCAGGCCGGAGTTATATTTATTCCTTTTTTCGCAACAACAGACATGCTTCTGTCTCTGACATTAACTATATAGAGATCCGGATTCCCCCTTATATAGGAAGTATAAGCAATCCATTGCCCATCCGATGACCAGGCAGGGGAAATAGTTATCGCTCTGTTGCGTGTAAACTGGGTTATGCCGGAACCGTCAAATTCACATAAATTGATTTCCTTGTTGCCTGTTCCGTTTGAGACAAACGCTATTTGACTGTCAAAAAAACCCCTGTTTCCTGTAAGGTAATAGACAATCTCGCCTGAAAAACGCTTAATTACGTCCCTCATGTCATTTATGCCTGCATTATACTTTTTACCGATAAGCTGGCCGGCCTTAAGAGTATCGAACAGTCTGAGTTCTATTTCAAGGATATCACCTTTTGCCTGAATATTCCCGGTAACAAGGAGTTCAGCGCCAACAGCCGTCCAGTTGGGGAAAGATATATTTGAAAAATCCGAATTTGTTTTCGCAGGATCTTCGATAAAACTTTCCGGGTCGAGCATCTTGAAATATCCTGTAAAATCGAGCATTCCGGAAAGCATATCTGAAGACCTCTTTGACAATTGGATGCCCGTCGCGCTTGCTTTATCTGTAGTGAATACCGGAACTGCAATCGGTATCTTCCTTAAAAAAGGGCTGTTTATATCTATATAGTCGTATTCCGCAAAACTGCCTGACGGCATAATGAATGAGAAATAAACTGCAGCGATCAAAACTACATATCTGAAAATCGTCATTATTAAGATCCTTTTTACTCCATATGTCAAAGAAGATTACTTCTGATTCAGGCCGCCTGCTCCGAATCTGAGGCCGACTTCATAATATGACCTGTAATATTCCTTAGGAAGCGGGGGAAGCGGGTTTGATTTTTGTATAGCCCTGTACGCTGATTCATCAAGAAAGCGGTTCCCCGATTTTTTTTCAAACCGAATATCATTTATCTCTCCTCCGGGCGTTATTTTTATTACAAGGACAGCCATCTCTTCAGAATTACTGCCTCCGAGTTGCTCTGAATAAGCCCAGTTTTGCTGTATTCTGTAATAGATCTCAGCTTTATAAATATCAATTGCACCGGCAGCCCCCCCTGTTCCGCTCCAGGGTCCGGTTCCAAACCCGCCCGGAATGCCGGCGGGAGCATCCTTTTTTACGCCGCCTTCCTGAATGCCGGCAGTTTTTATTTTACCGGAGTTTTCAACCTGATTTTTCAACCTGTCTATAGCGCCGGCCACAGTTGCTGATCTTGAGCTGTCTATTTTTTTTTCTATGTTTTTAATGGCGTTATTTATTAATTTTGAAGTTTCTATTTTTTTTACAGGTGTTTTTTCCTGATTAAGAGAAACAGCCTTTTTAATTTTTTCCATTTTTTTATCAATCTTTATTTCCGGCTTTATTTCCGGTGTTCCCTTTTTGAGACCTGCCTTTTCGGCCTGAACGGCGGCAACTACGGCAACAGGAATTTCTCCTGCCGGCGGCGCGGAAAATGAAACAAGGCTTACATTTATTGCAGACGGAAAAGGATTCCCCATGGATTTTTTGTATTCAGGCAGAAAGAACATTGCCCCAATTAATATTGCATGACACAGGAATGAAACCCCAAAGGTTAAAACCAGTGTTTTGGGCGGTATCCCTTTACTATTGATCATATAACCGGAGGTTTTAAGTAATTCTCTCATGTCATCACTTGTTCAAATCGTCTGTCTTCCTTTGAAGCTCCCCGCAGCAAGCTACGAGGAATGCGCTTGCTGTTTCGGTTCATCAGGCTCTGTGACCATGCCAAGTTTTTCTACGCCTGCGCCTTTGATTTCGGACATTATTTCAATAACTGCGCCATAAGGAACATTTTTATCAGCCCTCAAGTAAACATCCTGATTGGGATGGCCTTCAAGAATTTTCCCGATTTTCTTTCCGAGCGATCCGGGAGCAATATTGTAATTGTTGATATATACTTTCCCGTTTTTATCAAGGGTGATCAAAAGATGCTCTTTTTCAGAGGCAAGAGGCTTTACCGTTGCCTCCGGGAGATCTACGTTAACTCCCTGGATCATCATGGGCGCTGTTGCCATGAAAATAATCAGCAGCACCAGCATTACATCCACAAAGGGTGTAACGTTTATATCGGACATCAGCCGGTCCTTTTCTCCGCCTGCCATCATTTTTTATTCCCCTTCGGCCTCAAGATATCCCGTTCCACAATATTCAGAAAATCGGTCGAAAAACTATAGAGCTCGGTTTCTATAGTCCTTATTTTCTGTGTAAAATAATTAAATGCGATTACCGCTGGAATTGCGGCGGCAAGACCTGCGGCCGTGGCTACAAGCGCCTCCGATATTCCCGGCGCGACAACTGCGAGCGTGGCTGATCCCTTAAGCCCAATGCCGTGAAAAGAATTCATAATTCCCCACACAGTGCCGAACAGGCCTATGAAAGGAGTTGTGTTTCCTGTGGTGGCAAGAAAAGGCACCATTTGGCTTAGTCTTGATATCTCGGTATTTATTGCCTGGCGTAATGCGCGTTTTACATTATCTGTTCCTGCAAATCTGGTTATGGAAAACTCATCAGAGTCCGAATCCTGAGAAGCCATGGAAACACCGGACTGGCCCAACTTTTTCAGTTCAACATAACCTATCCTGAAGATCCTCGCAATCGGGCTTCCTTCCAGCTCTTTCGCTTTTACATAGGCATCCGAAAAATCGCGGCTTTTCCAAAAATAATCGGTAAAATACTCCGATTGTCTGAATGCTCTCCTAATGTACATGAATTTAATCAGAATAATCGCCCAGGATGAGATGGAAAAAAGAACCAGAATAATCAGAACAAGCTGAACCACCAGTCCTGCATTGCTTATCATGTGAATTAAATCAAGATGCTGGGAAGCCATAGAATAAACTCCGAAAATTCATAATTGCAGCATATATAATAACTGCCAGTTTTAAAACAATTATTTTATATCGGCAATTGAATTTCATGTCAATGATAATTGCCCTGAAAAATATGAAAATAGTACGCAAAGAATGGCGCTTTAATAAATTTATTGACAGTAAAGATATTAAGAAATAACTGTTTATTCCCTCAATGATTTTTTATATGGATAGAGTTTAAAACATGTTGTTTTTAACGGAGGATGATTCAGAATGAACTGGCTTATATCAGGCGTAACAAGTTCCATAGGCAAAAAACTCCTTATGGCCGTCACAGGCCTGAGCTTTTGTCTGTTTCTTACGGCGCATCTTATCGGCAACCTGACTCTTTATGCGGGAAAGGATGCTTTCAATTCATATGCAGAGCATCTGCATTCGCTCGGGCCGTTTATAACGGTTGCTGAAATCGGATTGCTTTTCTTCGGCATAATTCATGTTTTAACAGGTCTTTTTCTCTTTTTTCAGAATATAGCCGCAAGGCCTGAAAGATACGAAATGAATAAAAATGCCGGTGGGCGGACTCTTGGCTCGGCTACCATGCCCTATACAGGCATTATACTCATAGCCTTTATTGTGCTTCATCTGTTAAATTTTCATTTTATCGATAAAACAAGCACCACAATATATCAAATAGTTTCAAATGCCTTTTCAAACGCAGGCTACATTGTAATCTATGTCTTTGCAATGATCGTCGTTGCGCTTCATGTCAGCCACGGATTATGGAGCGCATTCCAGACGCTTGGAATCAACCACCCGAAATACACGCCTTTTATAAGAAAAGCCGGAATAGCTTTCAGCCTTATAGTAGGTTTCGGATTCGGTTTTATTCCGCTCTTTATTTCGCTTACAATATAAGGAAGGAAATATGAAGCTTGATGCAAAAATACCGGGGGGCCCCATCGCGCAAAAATGGGACAGGCACCGTTTCGAACTTAAGCTTGTCAATCCCGCGAATAAAAGAAAATATGAAATAATAGTGGTCGGAACAGGTCTTGCGGGAGGCTCGGCCTCGGCATCTCTTGCAGAACTCGGGTACAACGTGAAAACATTCTGCATACAGGACAGCCCCAGGAGAGCTCACAGCATTGCCGCCCAGGGCGGAATAAACGCCTCAAAAAACTATCAGAATGACGGAGACAGCGACTGGCGGCTCTTTTATGATACCGTCAAAGGCGGAGATTTCAGGGCAAGGGAGGCAAATGTTTACAGACTTGCCCAGCTAAGCGGCAACATAATAGACCAGTGCGTGGCACAGGGCGTTCCTTTTGCACGTGAATACGGAGGACAGCTTGCAAACAGAAGCTTCGGGGGAGCCCAGGTCTCAAGGACTTTTTACGCAAGAGGACAGACAGGCCAGCAGCTTCTTCTGGGGGCATACAGCGCTCTTTCAAGACAGATTGCCGCAGGAAAAGTCAAAATGTTTCCGCGCAGAGAAATGCTTGATGTGGTTGTGGTCGACGGAAAGGCGAGAGGGATAATCGCGCGCAATCTCGTTACGGGTGAAATAGAAAAATATGCCGCAGACGCAGTTGTTCTTTCAACCGGAGGATACGGCAATGTGTTTTTTCTTTCAACAAACGCAATGGCGTCAAATGTAACTGCCGCCTACAGAGCTTATAAAAGAGGCGCTCTCTTTGCCAACCCGTGTTTCACGCAGATACACCCGACATGCATTCCCGTTCATGGAACATACCAGTCCAAACTCACCCTTATGAGCGAAAGCTTAAGAAACGACGGACGCGTATGGGTCCCCAAAAAAACCGGAGACAGGCGCCCGCCGTCACAGATTCCCGAATCGGAAAGAGATTATTATCTTGAAAACAAATACCCGAGTTTCGGAAACCTTGTCCCGAGGGATGTGGCGTCACGCAATGCCAAGGAGCAGTGCGACATGAAAAAAGGTGTCGGGGAAACAGGCCTTGCCGTCTATCTCGATTTTGCTGATGCGATAAAAAGAGACGGAAAGGATGTTATAGCAAAAAAATACGGAAATCTTTTTCAGATGTACGAAAAGATCACCGCCCAAAATCCTTACGAAACACCTATGATGATTTACCCCGCCGTTCACTACACAATGGGCGGGCTCTGGGTTGATTACAATCTTATGAGCACGATTGACGGTCTTTTTGTTCTGGGTGAGGCCAATTTTTCGGATCATGGCGCGAACCGTCTTGGGGCAAGCGCACTCATGCAGGGCCTTGCCGACGGTTATTTCATAATCCCATACACAATCGGCGGATATCTGGCGGCCAATTCTAAAAAAGAAATATCCTCCGATCATCCGGCGTTCAGGGAATCCTCGGCCGGTGTCGAATCCGGCGCGAGTAAGCTTCTTTCCATAAAAGGGAAAAGGACTGTGGATGATTTTCACAGACAGCTCGGCAATATCCTGTGGGAATACTGCGGCATGTCAAGAAACGATGAAGGCCTCAAAAAAGCCGTGAAGCTTATTCAGGAATTAAGGGGCGAATTTTGGGAAAATGTTCTTGTTCCTGGTTCGGAGAAAGACCTCAACCAGAGTCTTGAAAAAGCCGGACGTGTTGCCGATTTTCTTGAATTCGGTGAGCTGATGGTTATGGACGCTCTATCAAGGAGAGAATCCTGCGGAGGCCATTTCAACGAAGCTTTCCAGACCGAAGAGAATGAAGCGAAGAGGGACGACGATAACTTCTGCCACGTTTCGGCATGGGAATATACCGGTGAAGGGAAAGAGCCGGCGCTTCACAAGGAACAGCTTGTTTTTGAAAATGTAAAATTAACACAAAGGAGCTACAAGTGACAAAGACTCTCAATTTAACACTCAAGGTATGGCGCCAGAAAGGGCCTGATTCTCGGGGAAGACTTGAGACATATAATTCGGCGAATATTTCAACGGATATGTCCTTTCTTGAAATGATAGATGTAGTTAACGAGCAGCTTACCGTAGAAGGCAAAGAGCCTATTGCTTTTGACCATGACTGCCGTGAAGGAATATGCGGAATGTGCGGATCTGTCGTAAACGGCAGGCCGCACGGCCCCGAAAAGGGGACGACCCTCTGCCAGCTCCACATGCGCCATTTTTCGGACGGGGACACGATTGTAATCGAACCATGGCGTTCGAAGGCGTTTAAAATAATCAAAGACCTTGTGGTGGACAGGAGCGCTCTTGATAAAATAATACAGGCAGGGGGTTATGTTTCAGTTAATACCGGAGGAGCCCCTGATTCCAACGCAATTCCGGTACCTCAGGATACGGCTGAAAAAGCCATGGATGCCGCGGCATGTATCGGATGCGGAGCCTGTGTGGCTGCATGTCCCAATGCTTCTGCCATGCTCTTTACAGGCGCAAAGATTTCACAGCTTGCCCTTCTTCCCCAGGGAAAACCTGAAGCTGCAAATAGAGCCATTGAAATGGTCAGGAGAATGGATGAACTGGGGTTCGGAAACTGCACAAACGAGAGGGAATGCGAAGCGGAATGTCCCAAGGAGATTTCGATAGTCAACATCGCCAGAATGAACAGGGAATTCTTCAAAGCGGCATTTCTTTCGGATGTAAAATAAAGGGGAAGGGGTCAAGGATTCGAGGGTTCAAGGATTCAAGGGTTTTAAAAAGCCGTACATCGTGGATCGTTGATCGTACTTCGAAGATCGTATTTTTTTAGTCTTAAGGTATTTAGACTGAAGACTTTTAGTAGCTTCAGCCTTACGACTTCAGCTTTTTTCTAACGCCTTTCGCCTCAAGCCTTTGCACTTTTGTGCCTCTGCGCTTGAACCTTTGAATCCTCGACCCCTTGAACCCTTCTATTCTCTATTTCACAGTCACAACAGGACATTTAGCATCCAGGATGACTTTCTGCGCGGTTGAACCAAAAAGCAGTTTGCCGACCCTTGATCTTCTTCTAACGCCTATAATAACTTCATCGATTCCGTTTTCTTCAATAAACTGAACGAGATCCTCACCGGGAGTCATTCCTCTTACAAGGACTTTTGTAGTACAGGGGATCTTATCCTTGATAAAAACGGACTGCGTATATCTTAAATCTCCTTCGGCTTTTTCAAATGTCTGTCTTGGAACTTCAGGACCTCCCACAATCGATGTGACCACATAAACCTCGGATCCCGCAAAAGCTCTTGCATGTTTTAATGCAACCATCAATGCTTCCCTCGAAACGTTAGATCCGTCATAACCGACAAGTATCTTCATTCCAGGCACTCCTCTGTAAATCCGAACATCGAATATCGGACATTGAATATCGACTTACGCCTCACGACTTTGTGTTCCTTCAACCCTCGAATCCTCGACCACTTGAACCCTTGAACCCTTCTATTTACTATTTATCTTCAGCAGCTTTTCAAACGGATTATTAAACGGAAGATTCTTCAGCTTTTCAGATTTCGCCGGTTTCTGCGCAGGTTTCTTCTCACTCATCTTTTCGTGCTTTTCCTTCCTGCCCGGAACTGTTTTCAGGGAAAGTGAAATTCTTTTACGGTCAACATCAACATCAATAACTGTAACGGTCACCTTCTGATGCACCTTTACAATATCTGCCGGATCCCTGACATATCTGTCCGATATTTCGCTCACATGAACAAGCCCGTCCTGATGTACTCCCACATCCACGAAGGCTCCGAACGCGGTTACATTCGTCACTATGCCCGGCAGCTTCATTCCTGAACGCAAATCTTCTATTTTTTCAACGCCGCTTTCAAAGGCAAATTCCTCGAAATCCTCCCTCGGATCACGCCCGGGTTTTGCAAGCTCTTCCATTATATCTCTTAATGTCGGAATTCCCGTTTTTTCAGTGACATATTTTGAAATATCTATCCTGCTTCTTTTGGCAGAATCTTTCATAAGATCTTCAACACCGCATGAAAGATCCTGTGCCATTTTATCAACAATGTGATAGCTTTCGGGATGAACCGCGCTTCCGTCAAGCGGATTTTCCGCGTCCCTTATTCTTAAAAAACCGGCCGACTGTTCAAATGCCTTGGGTCCGAGGCGCGGAATCTTTTTAAGTTCTTTCCTTGAATTGAAAGGCCCGTTTTCATCCCTGTACGCCAGAATATTTTTTGCAAGCTGCGGCCCAAGTCCTGAAACATAGGTCAAAAGCTGCGCACTCGCCCTGTTCAAATCAACACCTACGCCGTTTACGCAGCTCATTACCACATCATCAAGGGACTGCTTCAATGCTGCCTGATCGACATCATGCTGATACTGACCCACGCCAACCGATTTCGGATCAATTTTTACAAGCTCTGAAAGAGGATCCATGAGCCTTCTTCCTATCGAAACAGCGCCTCTTACTGTAAGGTCAAGATCGGGAAACTCTTCCCTTGCTGTTTCTGAAGCGGAATAAATTGACGCTCCGCTCTCGTTGACCATTATAATCGGAATTTTACCGTTAAAACCGATGCTCCTGATAAATGTTTCGGTCTCCCTTCCCGCAGTCCCATTTCCGACGGCTATCGCTTCAACATCAAAACGTTCGCTCAGATCCTTCATTTTTACTGTGGCTTCTTTAGCGCCTTTTTCGGAAAAATGAGGATATATTGTATCATGGAAAAGAAGCTTTCCCTGCCGGTCAAGGCAGACGACCTTGCATCCTGTTCTGAACCCCGGGTCAATCCCCATAACACGCTTTGCGCCAAGAGGAGAAGCCAGCAGAAGGTTGCGGAGATTGCCGGCAAAAACCTTTATGGCTTCGGAATCAGCCCTGGCTTTTGTTAAAAGTCTCGCCTCAGTCTCCATAGAGCGCGAAAGAAGCCTTTTGTAGCTGTCATGCACGGCGAGCCGGACCTGCCCGGAATCGGCACCTTTATTTATTACAAACAACTCTTCAAGTATTTTTATGGCTTCATCTTCTGGAGGTTCAATCGTCAGGTTAAGAATATCCTCCTTCTCTCCTCTTCGCATTGCAAGAATCCTGTGGGAAGGAGCAGTAGCAGCCTGCTCTTCCCAGTCGAAATAATCCCTGTATTTTGACCCTTCCCGCTCCTTGTCCGTTGCCACCTTGCATATGAATTTTCCTTTGGAAGCAAAAAAACTTCTCAAAGCGGCACGCGCATTCTGGTCCTCACTTACCATTTCGGCAATTATGTCCCTTGCTCCGGAAAGCGCCTCCTCGGTGTTTTCAACCCCCTTTTCAGAATTCACAAAGAGCTCGGCTTCTTTATACGGATCTGCTCCTGCCTGTTTAAAGATTATCATCGCAAGGGGCTCAAGTCCTTTTTCTCTGGCAATAGTCGCTTTTGTACGCCGTTTGGGCCTGAACGGCAGATAAATATCCTCAAGTTCGGCAAGCGTGGAAGCAGCGATAACCTTCTCACGAAGCTCTTCCGTGAGGTGGCCGTTCTGCTCCAGTGATTTTAAAACCGCTTCCCTGCGGTTATCAAGCTCCTCAAGCCTTGTTAGCCTGTCCCTTATTTCAGTTATAACGACCTCATCAAGGCTTCCGGTCGCTTCCTTTCTGTATCTTGCGATAAAAGGTATCGTCGAGCCCTCTTCAATAAGCGCCGCAACAGATTTTATCTGAGATATATTCAGATTCAATTCATCGGTTATGCTCGATATATGTGTTTCGTTCATCTCTCCTCATGTCGTTCTTTGACCGTACCTCGTACATCGTTTTTTGTTTTTCGACGTTCGATGTCCGATATTCTATATTTGATATTCGATATTCTATATCCGGATTTTATATTTTTTCAAAAAACCGACCGGATTGTAAGAAAGCTTGGCCTTTCTCAGACCTTCGTCATCAATGTCCTGCTCCCTGTTTACAATTTTATTGCCATTCCTGTTATGTTCAAGAAACATGCTGTTTATAGCCTGATAAGCGCCTTTATATTCCTGGTTTCCCTTCTCAAAATGAATCAGAAGTGTATCATCCGACAGTTTTTCAGCGACTGTATACCCCGCTATTTTGCCCTCCACCTTAACAGCTCCGCCTTTCAGTCCTGGAAGCTTTTGCCATGATTTTAAAACCTTTTCAATAACACGGTTTTCGGAAGAGAGTGTTTCTGAAGCTTCGCAATCCCTCCACGTGCACCAGTCATCCTGCATGGAAAGCGCCTTGTCAACCATCTCCTGATTTAAAGGGATATAGTCATATTTATATGTCTTCATGAACTGCGAAAGAAGATTCTTCTTTTTATGAAATCTGTTTCCTTTCAGCTCAATAAGCTCTTCGACCGAATAGAGATAGTCCCAGTGCCCTCTCGCTTCATCTATCGCCGATATGCCGTATCCGCAATTTTTCCATATGGACATCAATGTTTCAGGGATTCTTATAAATACGGCAGATCCTGAAATTTTTGATGCCAGAATTTTCTGCCAGCTCTTGTCTTCCCATGATCCCACAGGAGCCCAGAAAACGGTTTCAGGTTTAGTCTGTTTTATCCAGACAAGATTTTCATCCCATGCCCACATGAGGCCGTATTCATCAGCCCAGCCCCAGATATTCACAAAACTGTAATCGGATGCCTTCTGAGCGCATGCTCTGAAAAGTTCCAGATAATCCTTCTGCCTGTCAATTGTAACCGGCTCAAATTGTAAAGTCATCTTTTCTCTCTTTTCCGTGAATCTTGGTTCGTTGATCGTACTTCGAATATCGTACTTTGTTTGTTTTCGAGGTTCGATGTCCGATATTCGCTTCACGGTTCACAATCTACGATTCACGCCTTTCGTCTCATGCCTCACGCCTTACGCCTTTGTGCTTTTGCCCCTCAAACCCTCGAACCCTGGAATCCTTGAATCCTTTTTTTTCACCGTTCACTACTTTACCAGAATAATCCTAAGATCCATGACGTTCGTATTTGTCGGCCCTGTTATAAAAAGATCGCCGAGCTTTTTGAAAAAATTATATGAATCATTTTCGTTCAGATATTTAAGGGGATCTATCCCGACGGCCTTTGCCCTCTCTGCTGTTGTCGAATCCGCGAAGGCGCCCGCCGCATCCGTCGGCCCGTCTGTTCCATCGGTTCCTCCGCTCAGGACCACGATATTTTCAATTCCCGCGATTTCAGAAGCAGCGGCAAGCGCAAATTCCTGGTTTCTTCCTCCAAGGCCTTTCCCTGTTATATTCACGGTTGTCTCTCCGCCTGAGATGATACACGCCGGCCTTGGTACAGGAAGGCCTGTTTTTGCGACCTCCCTTGCTACCGCGCAGTGAAAACGGGCAGCCTCCTTTGTTTCTCCCTCAATCATGGATGAAAGCACAAAGGTGTTATATTTTAGCCTTTCAGCCTTTAGTTTAGCGGCTTTTATGGCTTCTATACCGCTTCCTACGATATGATTCCGTGTTTTCTTAAAAATCAAATCTCCTGTTTTGGGTGTTTCAGGTATTTTCACTTCTGCCCCGCCGGTCAGATATTCTACAACTTTTCCGGGCAGTTTTTTGCCCAATTTATACTTCCTGATTATTCCGAGACAATCTCTGTAAGTGCTTGTATCCGGGACAGTCGGCCCTGACGCTACGACATCAAGATCATCTCCGACAACATCAGAAAGGATCAGAGTAACAAGAGTGGCGGGAAAAACAGCTTTGGCAAGCATACCACCCTTAATAAAAGAAGTGTGTTTTCGGATTGTGTTTATTTCATGAATGGTCGCGCCGCTGGAGATAAGCATTTTTATCGTATCCTGCTTGTCTTTAAGGCTGAGTCCTGAAGCCGGAAACGGAAGAAGCGCTGAACCGCCGCCTGAAATCAGACAGATGACCAGGTCGTCTTTTCCGGCCTTCTTTGCCAGTTGAAGTATCTTTGCCGCGCCGGAACGGCCGTTTTCATCGGGAATGGGGTGTCCCGCTTCGACAAGCTTCACATATTTAAGTGAAGTTACATGGCCATACTTGACATTGACCATGCCTTCAGTGATGCGGCCGCCGAGAAGATTCTCCAGGGCCGACGACATGGGAGCGCCTGCTTTCCCGGCTCCTATCACATATATGTTTTCGAACCCGTCAAGATTATATTTCAACCCTCCTATTGTAAGAATATTCTTTCTCCGGACGCAGAAACGATTAACGGCGGCTTCAGGCTCTACTGCCGCCAGGCCGGCAAAAAAGATTCCTGAAGCGTGTTTACGCAGCTTTTCGAGATCGCCCCGAACATTAAATTTGGACATCGCTATCTGTTCCTGTTCAGCCTTATAATCGCGTCCCTAAATGAAATATATTCGCCTTCATTGTCGTAATTCCTATACGGAGCTATCAATGATTCCCCTTTTGCAAGTCTTGCCATCCCCTCTCTGAAGGTAAAATACTTGTCATTGCTCTCCTGTGTTAATGCAGTGTGTTCAATGGCGGAGGTTTTTTCTTTATCTATTGCCTCAAATCTGTAGCCATCCTTTCCGGGGATTGCTCTCACCTTTATATTTATTATTCCGCTTCCGGTTTGACCCGCAGTCTGTTTTACGGCCTCCTTGTTCAGTTTATCGAGTTCATCAAGCCTGTTTTCAATCATATCCCTGTTGCCTGCCTGTATCGGTGTTGAAATGATCAGGAACAAGAATAATGTAAAAAGAAATGACATTAATATTTTCATATAACCTCCTTTCTGTTGTCTGATTTATACCATTCCTGACTTATGCGGTCAATCACCGATATGGCAGAGTATCAGGAACAGACTCTCTGTGAAACAAAACGTATTGCCATAATACATTATCACGCAATATATGTATTGCATTAACAAAATAAAAAATGATACGAAAAAAATCGACCCTTCCTTTAAAAACCTTTAATAAAAGACGACACTTTGAAAATAATCATAACAAACAATTTAAGGCTGTCTGGAATTCCTCCTGGGTTATATCAAATACTCACGGAAAGACTTACAATTTCAAATCCCAAATGGGTGGAAAATGAGAGAATGGGGCGCTGGAACAGAGGCACTCCCAGGATTCTGCGTTTATACGACAGGATAAGAGGCGGAGGGCTTTGGATTCCGAGAGGTTTTATGCGCCAGCTCATATTACTCTGTAAACGCAATGGGATAGAATATGAGCTTACAGACAAAAGGCGTGCGCTTCCTCCGGTCGATTTCAAATTCAACGGTTCATTGAAAATATTTCAGGATCAGGCAGTCAAAGTAATGCTTTCCAAAGATTTCGGCACATTAAGCGCGCCAACAGGAAGCGGCAAGACCATCATGGCGCTTTACATAATATCACAACGAAAGCAGCCTGCATTGATAATAGTCCATACGAAAGAGCTTGCCTCCCAGTGGATTGATCGGATTGAAACATTTCTTGGAATTCCTAAAGAAGAAATAGGCATAATCGGAGCGGGAAAAAAAACTATAGGTGAAAAAGTTACTGTTGCCCTTGTTCAGTCATTATACAAATGTGTTGATGAAGTTTCCATGGGAACCGGCTTCCTTCTGGTGGATGAGTGCCACAGGACGCCCGGCAGAACATTCACAGAGGCAGTCACGGGTTTTGATTCCAAATATATGCTCGGATTGTCGGCGACACCATGGCGCAGGGACAACCTGTCAAAACTTATATTCTGGCATCTTGGAGATGTACGTCACGAAGTTGAAAAAGCAGGGCTTATTGAAACAGGAGATATAGTGCCCGCTGAAGTTATTGTAAGAGATACGGATTTCAGCCCCTTTTTTGATCCTGTAAATGAATACAGCAGAATGCTCTCGGAACTCACCTCAAATGACAGCAGAAATCATCTTATAGCATCCGATGTCGCGAATGAAGTGAAAAACGGAACGGGAAGCTGCTGCCTGGTTCTGACGGACAGGAAAAAACACTGCGATACGCTCAGGGCGCTTCTAAAATTCAGGCATAAAATATCATCCGACCTGCTCACCGGCGATATCCCGGATGCCGGGAGAAAAGATGTTCTTGACCGACTTAATAACGGGGAAATAAAAGTTCTTGTGGCCACAGGCCAGCTCATAGGGGAAGGATTCGACTGCAGGAATCTCTCGACCCTTTTTATAGTCACGCCCATAAAATTCAGCGGAAGAGTGCTTCAGTATTTAGGAAGGGTTTTAAGGCCTGCTCCCGGGAAAATCAAAGCCGTTATTTATGATTACGTTGATGCAAAAGTTGATATCCTGAAAGCCGCCGCGGCATCAAGGCAGAGGGTGTATGCCTCGTGGAAAAGATAAATGCCTGTTTCTGGTTTAAGTTTTCTTGCTCCTGGTTATTGGTCTCTGGTTTCTGGTTACTGATCACTGATAACCGGCTCCCGACCCTTTCGCCTCTTGCCTCTCGCCTCACGGCCTTATCGTATATCCTGCTTTAACAGAATCACCTGTAATAATAACTGCTTCAGAATATTCGTTATTTACCTCAATTATTTTAATCAGGCCTGCCTTTGATCCGGGAATATAAAATTTCTGGCCGTACTTTCCTTCAAGCAGGCTGTTTACATAAACCTCAAATACGTTGCCGGAAACAACTCCCATATTGCTCCCGGAAGATATAAATATTTTGTCTTCTGAAACAGAAGAGACATATCCTTTCCAGGATTGCTTTTTCATTATTTCACATATCTTCCTGCCCGCATCCTTTGATATATGTTCAAAGGCATCCTTTAATAAAACAGGATCTATTTTTCCTTCCCTGATCGATTCAATCTCAAGTTCATCAGAATCTCTTCTGTAATTAAAAGTCTCATCCAGAAGCTTTGCGCCTGTTTCGGGATCATAAATATCAATGTGAACGAAAATGCTCACAAAAGGATGCGAATCTCTGTACCAGAGAATTCCGCGAGGCTCCTCTCCTGTTTTTATTGATGTTACGGAGCCGGTTATGATTGCGGACAATCCGAATTTTCTTCCGGTTTCACATATCCTGAAACCGTCTACGCTGCCTGATGCCTTTCTGGGTGGCTTGATAAAATCGGCCGGAAAATTTTCATCACCTTCCTGAAATAGTCGGACACCTGAACAATTCTGTGCCAGAATTCCCGAAAATTGTTTATGTATATCCTTCTGAAAATCGATTGAAGAGTTCCCGGTTTTGTTTTCAACAGGTGCAATGCCTATCCTTTTTATAAGCGTTCCGTGTTCAATTTTTTGTATAACAGGCTTGACTGTCTTTGCTTTTTCAACATCTGCGGGAAAGAAAACGACATTAACAGGAGCAGATTGAGATTTAACATCAGCCTTTGCCTCAATCGCAGGCTTTTTTTCTTCCCTTAATGTGCTTAAAGATTTTTCAGGAGCAGGGCTTTTGCCGGTGCTTTCGGGGGAGCCCTTCTTATCCTCTGCTTTTAATTTTTCTGTTGGAATTGCTTTAACTGCTGCTGGATTGACCGCTTTCTTTTTTTCAGTCTCTTTTCCGGGAGTTGTTTTTTCATCAGGAAAAAACACCGCATTAACTCTTTTTTTGGTGTCCCCTTCAGCTTTCACGAGACCGTCTTTCCTGTTGAAAGTTATTCTGGAACCTGTAACGGAATTCTTTTTATCAAGCACCCTCGAATTTTCTCCGGTCAATACCATAATCATAGTATTTGTGTCGTATTCGGCCTGCTCTGAAAAAGCCGTCGCTTCTTCCGATTCTATCTTCACATTTCCGATAGCAAAGATTTTATCTATCGATTCGGTAGTGCCCGCCTTTTTCTCTTCCCCGCTTTCCTTGTAAAATATTTTCAACCTGTCAGATATTATAATAAAATTCCCCTGGGTTACTTTGACATTTCCTTTAAATTCGGCGACCTTTGCATTGCTTTCTGAAGTGAGGCTGTCCGCCGTAACATGTATCTTTTCTTTCGACGGAGCTTTGGTAAGATTCATTTCCTGTGCAAAGGCAAGGGATGATAGTGCTGATATTACAAAAAAAGGGAGTGCAAGGTAATACGGGATGGGCAACAAGCATTTTGTTAACCTGATAAAACAATTCATTGATATTTCCTTATGACCTATATTTGCAATATTTAAAAAAGCAATTAATAATCCATAGAAGCCATTTCAAAACCCCGTCTGAGGCCTGAAAGTTGTGTTGCAAGCCTCTTCAAAATGCTCACATACTCCAGTGTATGCTGCGATTTTTCATCGGCTTGCGCCTTGCTCTAAGACCTGATCCGAGGTTTTGAAATGGCTTCTAGTCA
>Ga0105102_10000072_pt1 | contig 23943 bp, 19 predicted proteins | sample PPLLaktember2015_FD_87032 | JGI IMG/M metagenome (GOLD analysis project Ga0105102, IMG submission 87032) | Freshwater sediment microbial communities from Prairie Pothole Lake near Jamestown, North Dakota, USA - PPLs Lake P7 Core (6) Depth... | ecosystem: Environmental > Aquatic > Freshwater >...
AGAACCATAATATTGATATTTTCACCTGAAGCGAGCACGTGGTCAACTCCGCCATAACCTATATCATAAGCCCAGCCATCTCCTCCAAGGATCCAGACCGTTTTTTTGCGAAGTGAATCCGCATAATTGAGCAGTCTTTTCGCGTCATCATTGTTGTCCAGGATGAGTAAGGTCTGTTTCAATTCATCGATATGAGCAAGTTTTTCCTTTTTCTGCTCTTCAGTTTCTTCGGGGTTATTGAGTATGGCTTCTACTATTTCGCTTCCAACCAGCAATTCCAGAGATTTCAAAAGATCCACTGCAATTTCATGTTTCTTGTTTATACCCAATTGTATACCCAAACCGAACTCGGCATTGTCTTCGAACAGAGAATTGGCCCAGGCCGGTCCTCTTCCGAATTCGTTTTTCCTGTATGGTGTAGTAGGCAGGTTTCCTCCGTAGATAGAAGAGCAGCCTGTAGCATTGGCAATAACTATACTGTCACCATAAAGCTGAGAAAGCAACTTGATATAAGGTGTTTCCCCACAACCTGAACAGGCGCCGGAAAACTCAAAAAGAGGTTGCAGGAACTGAGCTCCTTTCACATTGGTAATGGTAAGGGCTGTACGGTCGTAATCAGGCAAATTGATGAAGTAATCCCAGTATACATTTTCTACTTTGTCAACCTCAATTTTCTTATGCATGTTGATGGATTTAAATCCGGGTATCTCTTTGCTTTCTGCAGGACATACCATTACACAAAGGTCGCAACCGGTACAATCTTCAGGTGCTACCTGCAATACATAAGACTCGTTTTCGGTAAATGGTCTTCCTTTTGCAGGAACGAATTTCAGTCCCTGAGGAGCGTTCAGCAGTTCTTCATTGCTTACAACTTTAGCGCGGATCGCAGCGTGAGGGCAAATGGCCACACACTTGTTACACTGTGTACAAATATCGGCATCATCCCAGATCGGTATAAAGTCGGCTATACCGCTCTTTTCGTATTGTGATGTTCCTGTTGGGAATGTACCGTCAACAGAGAAAGCACTAACTGGCAATTCATCGCCGTTTCCGGACAGGATCACTTCGAGTACATCTTTCACGAAACCATCCGGTGTGTTTGTCATTACGGAAAGCATATCCTGCTTGCTGGATACTGTTTTCGGATATTTTACTTCAAATAAATTGGCCAGCGACTGGTCAACAGCGTTGAAATTCATTTTAACGACCTTTTCTCCTTTGTGAGAATAGGTTTTAACGATGGCATCCTTGATTTTCTGGATCGCCTCAGCTCTTGGCAATACGCCCGAGATGGCAAAGAAACAGGTCTGCAGGATGGTATTTGTACGCTTGCCCAAATTGGCTTCCTGTGCCACTTTTGAAGCATCGATCACATAGAATTTGGCTTCTTTTTTAATGATCTCTGCCTGAACCTTTGCAGGTAACAGATCCCAGATCTCATCTTTGGAAAAAGGCGAATTCAACAGGAATGTTCCGCCTGGTTTCAGGTCTTCTATCATGTTGAATTTCTTGATGAATTTAAACTGATGGCTGGCTATAAAATCAGCCCTTTGCACCAGGTAGGTCGAGTAGATAGGATCAGGTCCGAAACGCAGGTGTGAAATAGTTTGTGCACCGGCCTTTTTAGAGTCGTACACAAAGTATCCCTGAACATAATTATCTGTTGTTTCTCCGATGATCTTGATGGAATTCTTGTTAGCTCCCACTGTTCCGTCTGAACCCAGACCATAGAACATACAGTTGATGGTGGTTCTTTTTAAAGTGAAGTTCTTATCAGGTTCTAAACTGGTAAAGGTCACGTCGTCTTTGATACCAACCGTAAAGTGATTTTTTGGATCGGCCTTGCCCATTTCGTCATAAATTCCTTTTACCATAGGAGGTGTGAATTCTTTTGAACTCAAACCATATCTGCCTCCGATGATCTTTGGCATGGCAATTCCGCTTTCAACAAATGCAGTGATCACATCGAGATAAACCGGTTCACCGATGCAGCCCGGTTCTTTGGTTCTGTCGAGTACCGCGATCGTTTTAACGGTTTTAGGCAATTTTTCAATAAAATCCTTGGCATAGAAAGGACGGTACAACCTGATAAACAGAGCCCCTACTTTTTCACCTTTTTCAACCATGGCATTCACGGTCTCACGCACAGATCCCTCACCTGAACCCATAATAACAATTACTTTTTCAGCATTTGGGTCTCCTATATAATCAAATAGTTCATATTTTCTGCCCGTGTGCTTGTAGAACTCATTCATGACATCTTTAACAATTCCGGGAACCTGGGTGTAATATTTATTAGCGGCCTCTCTTGCCTGGAAAAAGACGTCGGGATTTTGGGTAGTACCCTTAATTACCGGGTTATCCGGATCCAAAGCCCTTTCTTTATGTGCAAGAATATCTGCTTCCGGCATCATTTTTTTAATTACTTCATCCGGAATGGAATCTATCTTAGAGATCTCGTGAGATGTTCTGAAACCGTCAAAGATATTCAGGAACGGTACTCTGGAACGCAGCGTAGAGACCTGAGAGATCAAAGCAAAATCCTGGGCTTCCTGTACATTTCCTCCAAACAACATCGAAAATCCTGTTTGACGGGTAGACATCACGTCACTGTGATCACCAAATATGGAAAGTGCATGTGTGGCCAGGGTTCTGGCAGCCACATGAATAACACAGGGATGTAATTCTCCGGCTATCTTATACATATTGGGGATCATCAGCAATAAGCCCTGTGAAGCAGTAAAAGTGGTTGTGAGTGCACCCGATTGCAAGGCACCATGAACAGAACCAGCAGCGCCACCTTCACTTTGTAATTCAACGATCTTAGGTATATTTCCCCATATATTCGTTTTTCCCTGCGCGCTGAAAACATCAACATGCTCTCCCATCGGTGATGCCGGGGTTATAGGGTATATAGCACAAATTTCATTTGTTTTATGCGCTATCCTCGCCACGGCCTCGTTACCGTCACAAATTATTTTTTTAACCTTTTTTTCCATGATACCAATTAATTATTTGAAGCGATTATTGAACTTTAGTTAAATAGTGATTATTTAATTCTTTAGAATCTTTACGAGGCAAAGTTAATAGGTATAAAAATTTTAAATAATGATATAAGTCATTCCTTGCCGTATATTTTAAATTTAGAATGATTATAAAGAAGTCTGGGCAAAAAAAAAGTCGCCTGAATTTCAGACGACTTTTTGATCTTTACCGGTAGGTGTTTATTCACCGTGCATCCAGGCTTTTTTAGCCAGAAGCTCAGCTTCAGTTTCCTTGTGGTCCCCATCAGGTACACAGCAGTCAACCGGACAAACAGAAGCACATTGTGGTTCATCATGGAATCCTTTACATTCGGTACACTTTTCGGTAACAATATAATAGAATTCATCGCTAAGCGGTTCATGTTTCGCACCGGCATCAGCTTTAGTACCACTGCCGGGAACGGTAACAGCTCCTTTTAAGGCAGTACCTTCAGCATAAGTCCATTCGGTATCAGGTTCATAAATTGCGTTATTAGGACATTCTGCAATACACGCATCGCAGTTAATGCACTCATCGGTTATTTTTATAGCCATAATCTTAAAAATTTATACCCTACAAAATTATATAATAAAATTCCAAAAAATACAGGTAAATGGTAATTTAGAACAAATTTAAATTATCTTTAAAATAAATTTAGACTGACTTTTATCATGATACAGTTTGTAGCGGTAACTTATTTTTGTCGGGATAAACTTGAAAAAAAAATTGGTTGCTGATGTGCAGCCAAAATTTATATAAGAACAATATATTAAGCCCATCCTATTATGATCATAGAAAAAATTAATGGTGCAGGTAAGGTAGCTAAAGAAGTCGATGCAGTGGTTATGCGCTTTGTCGGAGATTCCGGCGACGGAATGCAGCTGACAGGAACCCAGTTCACTGATACTTCCGCGATGTTCGGAAACGATGTTGCTACGTTCCCAAATTATCCGTCTGAAATCAGAGCTCCTCAGGGCAGCCTGTATGGAGTATCCGGGTTTCAGGTGCACATAGGCAGTGTAGAGATCAGTACTCCGGGGGATGACCTGGATCTGCTGGTAGCCATGAATCCTGCGGCTTTGAAGACGAATATTTCTGCTTTAAAACCGGGACACATGGTCATCATTGACAAAGACTCCTTTAATGAAAAGAACCTCGAAAAGGCAGAATACAAATCCAATCCGCTGGAAGACGGATCTCTGAGCAATTACAAAGTCATTGAAGTTGACATGACTTCACTTACCAAAGAAGCTGTTAAGGGATTGACGCTCGACACGAAAAGTATCGTCAGGAGTAAAAATATGTTTGCACTTGGAATGGTTTACTGGATGTACAACAGGGATATGAATTATACCCTGGATTTCTTTGCCAAGAAATTCAAGTACAATCCTGAAGTCGCCGAATCAAATGCAAGGGTTCTGAAGGCAGGTTATTACTATGCCGAAACTTTGGAACTGATTCCTGTTGCCTATAAAGTGGCCCCTTCAAAAATGCCGAAAGGGACTTACAGGATATTGAACGGAAACACGGCAACTGCCTGGGGTTTCCTGGCAGCGGCGGAAAAGTCCGGTTTGGAACTTTTTCTGGGTTCATATCCAATAACCCCCGCAACAGATATCTTGCATGAACTGGTAAAACACAAACACTTTGGTGTAAAAGCATTTCAGGCTGAAGATGAAATTGCCGGGATTACCTCGGCCATCGGTGCCGCCTTTGCAGGAGATCTGGCCATTACCACAACTTCAGGTCCCGGACTGGCATTAAAAAGCGAGGCCATCAATCTGGCACTCATGGTAGAATTACCCCTGGTTATCGTAGATGTACAAAGAGGAGGCCCATCAACAGGCCTGCCAACCAAAACCGAGCAGTCGGATCTGTTGCAGGCATTGTTTGGCAGAAATGGTGAAAGCCCTGTAATAGTTATTGCAGCAAGCACTCCGGCAGATTGTTTTGACTATGCTTATGAAGCGGCCAGACTGGCAGTGGAATTTATGACTCCGGTAATTTTATTGACCGACGGTTATATAGCCAATGGTTCAGAGCCCTGGAAGGTGAAGTCGATCAATGACATGCCTGTGATCAACGTCAAAAAATTAGACAAATCCAGGGAATCATGGCATCCATATGACAGGGATGTAAAAACCCTGGCAAGAAATTGGGTTATTCCCGGTACAAAAGGTTTTGAACACAGGATCGGGGGTCTGGAAAAGGATAAAATAACCGGAAATGTATCTTACAATCCGGAGAATCACGAACACATGACCCACATCCGTGCGGAGAAAGTAAAAGGTGTTGAAAATTTCATACCCGAATTAACTGCTGATTATGCTGCGGAGGGTGATCTGCTCGTTGTTGGTTGGGGAGGTACCTTTGGTAGTTTGCATTCCGCGGTTAAACAGATGCACAACGAAGGATTTAAAGTTGGCCATGCTCACTTTAATTATATAAATCCGATGCCTAAAAATACACTGGAAGTATTTTCAAGATTTAAAAAAATCGTGGTTTGCGAAATAAATCTCGGACAACTTTCTTTTGTCCTGAGATCGAAATACCAGGGCGTAGAATTTCATCAGTACAACAAAATTCAGGGATTGCCATTTTCTGTATCGGATCTGGTAAACCAGTTTAAAAATATCTTAAACTCTTAAAAAATGGAAGACACACTCACAGAAAAACTGACCTTTAAGGATTTTCAAAGTGACCAGGAAGTAAGGTGGTGTCCGGGTTGTGACGATTACGTGATCCTGCGATCCATGCTGAAGGCCTTGCCCGAAATGGACGTAAAAAAAGAAGACATCGTATTTATTTCAGGTATAGGCTGCTCCTCCAGATTTCCCTATTATGTGGATTGCTACGGTATGCATGGTATCCACGGACGCGCTGCAGCCATAGCAAGCGGGGTGAAACTGGCAAACAACAACCTGTCTGTCTGGATGATCACCGGAGATGGCGACAGCCTTGCCATAGGTGGCAATCATTTTATTCATTTACTGAGAAGAAATCTCGATATCAATGTAATTTTATTTAACAATGAAATATACGGACTGACGAAAGGGCAATTTTCGCCAACCTCGGTCATCGGGCAAAAAACGAAATCTTCTCCCTATGGAAACACCCAGCCGCCATTTCAGCCCGGGGAACTGGCCATAGGTGCTCAGGCGCGGTTTTTTGCCAGAATTGGAGGAAATACGCCAAAAGAAATGTCCCAGCTTTTTATTGATGCCCAAAAGTTCAAAGGTACCTCCTTGATCGAAGTGATGCAGAACTGCGTGATCTTTAATGACGGATGCTTTACCAGTATTACAGATAAAGATGTAAAAGAAGACCAGCAGATCTTTCTGGAACACGGAAAACCGATGATCTTTGGAAAAGAACACAATAAGGGACTGGTTCTTAATGGATTAAAACTTGAAGTTGTTACTATAGGAGAAAACGGTATTACTGAAAATGACATTCTCGTTCATGATGCAAAATGTGAAGACCCAACTTTGCACCAGATGCTCGTGAGAATGTCACATCCGGTTGCTGTGGGTATCATCAGAAGTTTTGAAGACCTAACTTTTGAGGAAAGAGAATTGGAATTAACAAAGGAAGTGAGAAAAAAATCAAAGTTTACCAAGGTGGATGAACTTTTTTTCTCAGGAGACACCTATGAAGTAAAATAAATAGAACCTTTCCGGAAAAATGAAAGGATAAATAATTATGGGTTACGAAGCAATTGTAGTTTTTATATTGGCCGGAGTGGTTTTGGTGGCCGGGGCCAATTTTTTATCAAACCTCATCTCACCCAAATCAGACAACAAACAAAAACAGGAACCAGTAGAGTGCGGGGTGGAAACCATTGGGCCCACCTGGGTTCAATTTAAGGTTGGATACTATTTGTTTGCCATACTCTTTCTGATCTTTGATATTGAGGTGGCATTTTTAGTTCCCTGGGCTGTTGTTTTTAAAGATTTAGGTACTGTGGCCCTGATAGAAATTTTGATCTTTCTGGCCATACTTGGTCTGGGACTACTATACGCATGGAAAAAAGGAGCATTACGATGGGAATAGACGAGAAAAAAAGATTTTTAGACCAGTATCAGGGTTCAGGTATGGAGTATGACCTGCCAAAGGACTTTCCCGGAAAAGTTATTCCCGGTGGTAATGGAGGCAATATAGTAGTGACCGCACTAGACAGCGTGATCAACTGGGGACGTTCGAATTCCCTCTGGCCGCTGTACTTTGGCACGAGCTGCTGCGCTATAGAAATGATGCAGACAGGCGCCTCCAAACACGATTTTTCGAGGTTTGGTTTTGAGGTGGCAAGGCCTTCCCCGCGACAGGCCGACCTGATCATCATTGCGGGCACCATAGTTAACAAAATGGCTCCGGTGTTGAGAAGGCTTTACGATCAGATGGCAGAACCAAAATACGTAATTGCCATGGGGGCCTGTGCTATTTCGGGTGGGCCATTTTATTACAACAGCTATTCAGTTGTCAAGGGAGCAGATCATGTGATTCCCGTGGATGTGTACATCCCCGGCTGTCCGCCTAGGCCTGAAGCACTGCTGGAAGGACTGATCCTTCTTCAAAAAAAGATCAAAACAGAGCATGCAAAAACCAAGGTCAATCCAATCGATGGCTTTGACGAAGGAACCCTTTAATAATTCGGACCCATGTCGAACGAAGAACTAATTAAGTTAATAGATACCTGGGGCTTTACGCTTCAGACCACCGAAGAAGGAACAGAATTTTTAACTTTTACAGTCCGGAAAGAGGATTTGCATGAATTCTGCCGAAAGTTAAAGGCTGACCCTGCCACCCATTTTGATCTCCTCTTTTGTGTAACCGGTATGGATTGGGGCAATGAGCTCGGTGTTATTTATCATTTGGCTTCAACAGATCTGAAACACGAAATTGTTGTTAAAGTAATGACTGCAGATCGCGAAACACCTGAACTCGATACGGTATGCGATATCTGGCGTACTGCGGAATTTCATGAAATGGAAGTGTTCGACTTTTTTGGGATACGATTTAAGGGTCATCCCAATTTGAAAAGGTTGTTTCTGACACCTGACTGGGATGGTTATCCATTGAGAAAAGATTATGTCGATGAAGCCAATATGGTCATTAAATAGTTTAGCATGGCAGAAATAGAAACTGAAAATAAGATCAAATCCGAAGAATACTTCGTAAATATGGGTCCTCAGCACCCGGCAGCGCATGGTGTTTTGAGGCTAATTTTAACCATAGACGGCGAGACGATCGTTAATGTTGACCCGGATCTTGGGTATATCCACCGCTCCATTGAAAAAATGTGTGAGAGAGACAGTTACCAGCAGATCGTTCATCTTACCGACAGGATGGATTACCTGTCATCACATATCAACAATGAAGCAGTTTGCCTGGCAGTTGAAAAGGGCCTTCAGCTGGAAATTCCCGATAGGGTAAAAGTTATCCGGACCATACTTTCAGAGCTGACCAGACTCGCTTCCCACCAGCTTTGGTGGGGTGTTATGGGAATGGACGTGGGTGCACTTACTACCTATTTCTACGCTTTCCGCGACAGGGAGATGATCAATGATATTTTTGAAGAGACCTGTGGAGCAAGGCTTACCATGAATTATAATATCCCCGGAGGTTTGATGTATGATATTCACCCGAATTTTGTGAAAAGGGTGAAAGAATTTGTAGCGCATTTTAAAACCAAATTACCCGAATACGACCGGCTTCTTTCAGGGAACATCATATTTATTAACAGAACCAAGGGAGTAGGGGTCTTATCCAGAGAAGATGCTATCTCTTTTGGAGTCAGCGGACCGGTAGCAAGAGGTTCAGGCTTTGCCAGTGATGTCAGAAAAAGACATCCGTACAGCGCTTATGACAGGGTTTCGTTTAAGGAAATTGTTATGAATGAGGGTGATACCCTTGCGCGATATAAGGTAAGGATACTCGAGATGTGGGAATCCTTATCGATCATTGAGCAGTTGATCGACAATATTCCGGAAGGGGATCATCTGGTGCCCACCAAGGCCGTAATCAAGTTGCCCAAAGGCGAATTTTACCAAAGGGTTGAAACTGCGAGAGGTGAGTTGGGGGTATATATTAACAGCGATGGAAATAAAAATCCTTACCGCGTGAAATTCCGCTCACCCGGATTTTCTAATCTTTCGGCCCTAAACCATGTTGCAAAAGGAGGAAAGATCGGCGACCTGGTTTCCATCATGGCTTCCTTTGATTTTGTAATTCCTGATATAGACAGATAATATATGATGTATAAAATATTTTTACCACTATCAATAACCAAATCCATACATACCTGGCTGTTTGATGTATTGCCCGAAGGAGTGGCTCCGTATGTGGAAATGGTTTTAATCGCCGTAGCTTATCTTCTGGTCTTTGCTGTGGCCGGTTTGTATCTGGTCTTGCTGGAAAGAAAGGTTGCTGCATGGTTTCAGTTGCGTTTAGGCCCGAACAGAGTAGGTCCTTTTGGCTTGTTTCAAACCATGGCCGATGCCCTCAAACTGGTCTCGAAAGAAATGTATGGGACCAACAGGGCAGATAAATTTCTTTACAATCTGGCTCCCTATTTTCCCATCATTACTGCCCTGCTGGCCATGGCTGTACTGCCATTTTCGGCGCAGTTTCAAGCCTTCGATATCAACATCGGGATTTTCTTTTTACTGGCAGTTTCTTCTGTTGGTGTGATCGGAATTCTCTTGGGTGGCTGGGCCAGTAACAACAAGTATTCTCTCATCGGTGCCATGAGAAGTGGTTTGCAGGTTGTGAGCTATGAGCTTTCCGTAGGTCTTTCGCTGCTGACGATGGTCGTGTTGACCGGTTCCTTACAGTTGTCAGAGATCATTGAGGTTCAGAAGAACGGCTGGCTGATAGTACAGGGACATATTCCTGCCATCATTGCCTTTGTTATTTTTATGATCGCCGGTACGGCTGAAACCAACAGGGCTCCCTTCGATCTGGTTGAGGCTGAATCTGAATTAGGCGCAGGCTTTCACACCGAGTATTCGGGTATGAAGTTCGCTTATTTCTTTCTGGCTGAATTTATCAACATGTTCATTATTTCAGCTATAGCGGTCATCGTATTTTTTGGAGGATGGCTTTCCCCTTTTGGAATTACTGAAGAGATTTCGTGGTTTCCATCTGTGCTTTGGTTCCTGGGAAAGGTACTCATCATCGTATTTTTGATGATGTGGTTCCGATGGACTTTCCCGAGATTAAGGGTTGATCAGCTGCTGAATCTGGAATGGAAATATTTGTTGCCTATTAACCTTTTCAACCTGGTATTCATGGCAATAGTAGTATGGCTGGGATGGGTTATAACTTTTTAAGTAAGAAAGTATGAGTTATTTTTCAGATATATATAACGGAATAAAAACACTGCTCACCGGTATGAGCGTTACGGGGAAGTATTTTATAAATGCTCCCAGAGAGATCATTACTCAGGAATATCCGGATAACCGGGATACCCTAAAAATGTTCGAACGGTTCAGGGGTGAAGTAGTCATGCCCCATGATAAAGATAATTTTCACAGATGTACCGGTTGCCAGTCCTGTGAACTGGCATGCCCGAACGGATCTATTGAAATCATCTGGGACAGGCAGGTAGATCCTGACACCGGGAAAAAGAAAAAAATGATCGATAAGCATATCTATCATTTATCCATGTGCACCATGTGCGGTCTGTGCATAGAAGCTTGCCCGACAGACGCAATTGTATGGGCGCAGAATTTTGAGAATTCTGTTTATGACAGGTCCTCGTTAACCAAAGTATTAAATAAGCCGGGGTCAAGATTGTTACCCGGTGTAGAAGATTAAAGAAATGGAAAGAATACTATTTTATTTTTTAGCGTTGGTCATGGTTGTTTTCGCGATCAAAGCGGTTACGAGCAGAAAAATGCTGCGGTCTGTGATCTACCTGCTCTTTGTATTAATGGGTATAGCCGGTATCTATTTTATGGTCGATTATACTTTTCTGGCGGCTGTTCAGCTGGCGGTATATGCCGGAGGGGTAATTGTACTGATCATTTTTTCTGTACTCCTGGTGCACCATATTGAGCTGCGTCTGGACGTGGCAACAGCTACGAGAAAATGGGCCGCCTTGCTGCTGAGCGCTCTTGGTGCGGGTTTAACCCTGTTTGCGATCTACAGTTATCCGTTTCAGGCGGTCGAAAACAGAAATGTTACAGAGATTGAAGTAATCGGCGCAGGCTTGCTCAACACTGGGGACGGGGGCTATATCTTGCCTTTTGAAGTCATTAGTATCCTGCTTTTAGCCGTCATGATCGGGGCGATCGTGATTGCGAAAGGAGAAAAATTAGAAAATAACAAATAGCAGAACATGATAGCAGGAGTCAGCATTTATGAGATCTTAACAGTTACAACCCTGTTGTTCTTTATAGGGATTTACGGTTTTTTAACCCGCAAGAATATGATCACCATGTTGTTGTCGGTGGAACTGATTTTAAACGCTTCGGCCATAAATTTTGTGATAATGAACAAATACCTGTTTCCAGAGAATCTGGAAGGGGTCTATTTTTCGATATTCATTATCGCTATCGCAGCCGCTGAGTCGGCTTTGGCAGTGGCCATCATTATTAACCTGTATAAATTGGTCACTTCTGTTGAAGTGGAAGATACCGAAACAATGAAGTATTAAAACATGCAAAATTCTGTCTTTGAATTAGAAATAGGATCATTATGAACTACCTGTACGCAATTTATATTCCGCTTATACCCTTATTTTTCTTCTTGTTGCTGGGCATATTCTACAAAAAAATCAAACCGCCGGTATCAGGATGGCTGGGTACACTGGGATTGCTCACGGTCTTTCTGATCAGTGCTTTCCTTGCCTATAATTATTTTTTTGTTGAGGGAAAAATTGGGGATGTTTACCAGACCTATGTTTACAAATCGGATTGGATGCGTTTTACTGATACGCTTAAAATTGAAATGGGCGTTCTGATCGACCCGATTTCTGTTATGATGCTGATCGTTGTGTCGACCGTGTCGCTGCTTGTGCATATTTACAGTACAGGATATATGAAAGGGGATGAGGGATACACAAAATTCTTTGCATTCCTGTCGCTCTTCACTTTCTCCATGATGGGATTGGTTTTGTCGACCAATTTGTTTCAGATCTATATTTTTTGGGAGCTGGTGGGCGTTTCCTCCTTTTTGCTAATCGGGTATTACTACACCAAGCCTTCAGCGGTAGCTGCTGCCAAAAAGGCTTTCATAGTCACTCGTTTTGCCGACCTCGGTTTTTTGATCGGCATACTGATTATTGGGTATTACACGGGTACCTTTGATTTTGCTTCTCTTAACAGTCTGGAAGGTCCTGCCATCGCAAACTGGGCCTCACAGTCATTCATGGGCTTGTCAGTAATCACCTGGGCTCTGATTCTCATTTTTATGGGCGGTGCCGGTAAATCTGCCATGTTCCCCTTACACATCTGGCTTCCTGATGCCATGGAAGGTCCAACCCCGGTATCAGCACTCATCCATGCTGCCACTATGGTTGTGGCAGGTGTATTCCTTGTCGCAAGACTGTTTCCTGTATATTATTTTGTCGAGGATGGCTTTGCATTGCATATCGTGGCCTGGGTTGGTGCCTTCTCTTCCCTTTTTGCCGCGATCATTGCCCTCACCCAAACTGATATCAAAAGGGTTCTGGCCTTTTCTACCATGTCTCAAATCGGTTATATGATGCTTGCTCTTGGCGTATCCGGTTATTACGGACATGAAGGACTGGGTTATATGGCATCCATGTTCCATCTGTTTACACATGCCATGTTCAAAGCCCTGCTCTTTCTTGCAGCAGGCTCGGTAATACATGCTGTGCACACCAATAACCTGCTCGAAATGGGCGGACTCCGAAAATACCTGCCTGTAACACATCTCACTTTCCTCATAGCCGCACTTTCTATTGCGGGTTTCCCCGGTTTCGCAGGATTTTTCAGCAAAGATGAGATTCTGGTTGCTACCTTTGAGCACAGCAAATTGCTCTATGGCATTGGAATTTCTGTGGCCTTTCTCACCGCTTTTTATATGTTCAGGTTGTATTTTGGTATCTTCTGGAACAAGCAGCGCGAATACAAGCATACACCCCACGAATCGCCTTTGGCTATGACCCTGCCTTTGATGGTACTGGCCTTTTTGAGCATCGTAACAGGATATATACATTTCAGCGAATATGTTTCCGCCGACAAGAAAGGCTTTGAAGCCCATTTGAATGTTCCATTAGCAACAATAGCGGTTACCATGGCGGTTGTCGGTATGGGTCTGGCTTTCCTGTTTTATAAAAAGAAAACGACCTTGCCGGATAAAATTGCGGATACCCTGGGAGGCCTGTACCAATGGGTCTACCACAAGTTCTATATTGATGAATTATACCTGTTTGTAACCAAAGAGATCATTTTCAAGAGAGTCTCCACCCCTTTTGCCTGGTTTGACAAGCACGTAGTGGACGGTACCATGAATTTGATCGGAAATTCTACGGTTGCAGGTTCAGAAAAGATTAAAGGAATGCAATCCGGAAGAATTCAGGATTACGCCTTTGCCTTCCTGGGCGGACTTGTTATTCTGGTAATTATTGTTGTTTATAATTTAATGTAAAGATGGATATACTGACCTTATTTTTAATAGTACCTGTAATCACAATACTTGTCCTCTTCTTTGCAAAGAATTTGCAGCAAGCCCGGGTTATTGCCCTGATAGGTATGTTCGTGCAATTTCTTATGTCCTTCCATCTGGTATATGCTTATTTTCAGGAAAGAAAAACCAACCAGGACCTCATGGTCTTTCAAAGAGATTTTGTGTGGTTCGAACAGTTCAATATTCATTATATCATTGGTGTTGACGGAATTTCAGTTGCTATGATCGTGCTTTCCTCTATCGTTGTTCTGGCCGGGGTTTTTATTTCCTGGAAAATGGAAGAACTGCCCAAGGAATTTTTTATCTCACTGATCGTTCTGGCCACAGGTGTATTTGGATTTTTCATTTCGCTCGACCTTTTTACCATGTTCGTATTTTACGAAATAGCCGTTATCCCCATGTACCTCCTTATCGGGATCTGGGGTTCCGGACCAAAAGAGTATTCAGCCATGAAATTAACCCTGATGCTGATGGGAGCCTCAGCCGTATTGCTGGTCGGGATTTTGGGAATTTATTTCAATTCCAATGCAGACGGGGGAGCGCTAACTTTTAACATACTAGAAATTGCCAAAGTAAATATCCCTGTTGAGGCGCAGAAATTGTTTTTCCCGCTTACATTTATCGGATTTGCGGTGCTGGGTGCCCTATTTCCTTTTCATACCTGGTCGCCTGATGGTCATGCTTCGGCACCAACAGCGGTATCCATGCTGCACGCCGGGGTATTGATGAAGCTGGGGGGTTATGGTGTTTTCAGAGTAGCCATGTACCTTTTGCCTGAAGGGTCGATGCTCTGGGCAAATTTCTTTATCGTACTTGCCGTGATCGGCGTTTTTTACGGAGCACTGGCAGCCATACACCAGACAGATCTGAAATATATCAATGCCTATTCTTCGGTAAGTCACCTCGGTATGGTATTGTTCGCCTTGCTGATGCTCAACAAAACGGCCTGGACCGGTGCTATTTTGCAATCCCTTTCCCATGGATTTATGACAGCACTCTTCTTTGCTTTGATTGGAATGATCTATGAAAGGACCCATACACGGGATGTGAAGAAATTAGGTGGCTTGCTAAAAGTGATTCCCTTTATTTCGGTGATGTATGTCATTGCAGGACTGGCCTCTCTGGGCTTACCCGGTTTCAGTGGATTTATGGCAGAAATGCAAATTTTTGTAGGAGCCTTTCAACATCCGGATATGTTCCACCGTATCGCAACGATCATTACTGTTTCTGCCATTGTGATCACGGCGGTTTATATACTGCGGGTTGTGGGCATGATGCTTATGGGCCCTGTAAAAAATGAGGAATACAATACACTGCCTCAGGCTACCTGGTATGAAAAAACAGGTGTTCTGCTGTTGTTGATCCCCATCACTTTCATGGGGGTTGTTCCGTTTTGGATAACAGAAATGGTAAGAGAAAGTATCCAGCCTTTTATTGAACGACTTTTATAAATTACTAAGATTAGAATATATTTTTGAAAAATTGATTGAATGAGTACAGAGAGTTTTTTATTAATGCGCCACGAAATAATTTTGACAGTAATCCTGCTCCTGGTGCTGGTTGCTGAAATATTTTCGAAGAATAAGATGATCGTTTTCTATGTTGCAACAGGCTTATTCCTGGTGCATACGGTTACAGGTTTTATACCCCAGCAGGAAGGATTTCTTTTTGGTAAGATGTACCATACCAATGAGTTACTGCATTTTGTAAAAAATGTTTTGAATGTGGGGGTATTGATCATTTTGCTTCAATCGTCAGGATATATAAAGGAAAAATTGGTTCCGGGGCACAAATCCTCTGAATTTGTAATGCTGATATTTGCATCTCTGTTGGGTATGTATTTTATGATCTCTTCAGGGAATTTTTTAATGTTCTACATGGGCCTTGAGTTATCAGCCCTGCCCATAGCTGCCTTGGTCGCCTTTGAGACCATGAAAAGACGGTCCGCTGAAGCGGGTATCAAATTTATACTGCTTGCCGCCCTCGCGTCCGGAACATCTCTTTTCGGGGTGTCGCTGTTGTACGCGAGCACAGGTACAGTATATTTCCAGGAAATGGCAGCTCTGTTATCCTATTCTTCGCTCAGCATAACCGGATTTATTTTCTTCTTTGCCGGGATCGCATTTAAAATATCGCTGGTTCCCTTTCATTTTTGGACAGCCGATGTTTATGAAGGTGCACCAATCGGAATCACTTCCTATTTATCAGTGATCTCGAAAGGAGCTGCAGTGACCATCTTGACGATCATCCTTTTTACTGTTATGCAGACCTTTCAGGAGGTGATTCACATACTCTTGTATATTGTTGCTCTTGCAACCATGTTCATAGGCAACCTCTTTGCCCTGAGGCAGAAGAATATGAAACGGTTCCTCGCTTTTTCCTCAATTGCGCAGGCCGGCTTTATATTGCTCGGATTAATGGCCAACGACCAGCTGGGCATTTCTACGGTAGTATATTTTATCACGATTTACGTATTTACGAATCTGGCTGCCTTTGGTGTTATTCAGGCAATTTCTCTCAAAACCGGTAAAGAGGATATGGAGGATTATACCGGTTTGTACAGAACCAATCCAAGGCTGAGTCTGGTCATGATGCTGGCTCTCTTTTCTTTGGCCGGTATTCCGCCGGTGGCAGGGTTTTTTGGTAAGTTTTTCCTTTTTACGGCAGCCGCAAGCAAGGGGTATTACCTGCTGGTATTTCTGGCAGTAGTGAATGTTACCATTTCATTGTACTACTATTTGTTGGTGATCAGGGCCATCTTTTTGCGAAAAAGCGAGAATCCCATCCCATTTTTCAAAAGCGATCTCATGATGAAAATCGGCCTGCTGATCACTGTTATCGGGGTGCTGCTGATCGGTCTTTACAGTCCGGTCTACCAATATATTTTTGATTTATCCAAACTGTAAAATACATGATATGGGCTTATTAGGAAAACATCAATTTGGATCCATCGGTGAAGTTCGCGTTACATTTGTTGAAAAAAGTGTACCGGAAAGCAGGATGTCGTTTTTGAAGGAACTGCTGGAAGTGAACGGTTATGAGGTTGTGGTTGAGGAAGAAGCCGGAAAATCAGAAGGAGATCCCACTCTTTATACTGTAGGTGTTACGGACATGGTATTCAACCCAACAGTCTTTGTCTTCCAAAGACGGCTGAAAACCATCGACGGAAAGCATAAGGTTTGTCCGGATTACTGGAACCAGAATACTACCGAGACCAAACCGCAGTACTGGAAAAATTCACGCTGATCATTCTTATACTCCGTTTTATCAGAGACTTCAATAGTTTTTGAAAATCGCGGGATATCTCAAAAATTTGTAATATTTTTACATGAGCGACTCGTGATTTGTATTGCTTTACCTGTCGTTTTGTAACTGAATGCTAACCTGCCACCATGAAAACGATTTTGCATTTTATATTTTTTCGTTCTGTTGGCCTGGTTTGGCAGCTCAGCCCTTGTCTAAAATTAAAAACCAATTTTTTAATGTTGTGTTCACCTCAGTCACATAACTGAATGATGCGCTCTTGGTTTGGATTTAATGAAGGAAAAAGTTTGATCAAAAAATAAGCATATACAATACCAATTTTAGAATTATTATTAAGATGAAGGCACTTTTTTATACCAGAGAATTTCCACCTTATGTATATGGTGGAGCGGGAGTTCATGTGGAATATTTGGCAGCTGAACTGGCTAAGATCATGGAAGTTGAGGTGCGGTGTTTCGGAGATCAGTCAGAAAAGAATGGCAACCTCACGGTTAAAGGCTATCCTTACGATCTTCCTGAATTTGCCAATTCCAACAACCAGTTAAAGGCCGTATTGCAGACTTTAAACACATGTGTTCAGATGAATGCCCTCGAAACAGATGCTGATATTGTGCACTGCCATACCTGGTATGCCCAGTTCGCAGGCATCATCACAAAATTGTGTTATGGCATTCCGCTGGTGATCACAACGCATTCGCTGGAACCTTTAAGGCCGTGGAAAAGAGAGCAGTTGGGCAGGGGCTATGATGCCTCTTCATGGGTTGAAAAAACAGCGATAGAAATGGCCGATGCAATTATTGCGGTTTCAAAGGAAACAAAGGAAGATGTACTCAAGTATTTCGATGTCGACGAGAAAAAAATAAAGGTAATCTATAACGGGATCAACCTGCAGGAGTATGTGGTAACTGAAGACAGCTCGGCACTTGATGCGTATGGCATCGACAAAGCCAAACCCTATGTACTGTTTGTAGGCAGAATTACCAGGCAAAAGGGGATCATACACTTGGTGAACGCTATTAAATATATAGATCCTGAAACACAGATCGTTTTATGTGCAGGCGCTCCTGATACTCCCGAAATCGCGAAAGAGATGGAAAATAGCGTAAAGGAAGTAAAGAAAACGCGCAATAATGTGATCTGGATCGACAAGATGGTCAGTAAAAAGGAGGTCATACAATTGTATTCGCACGCTGATGTGTTTTGCTGTCCGTCTATTTACGAGCCGTTTGGGATCATCAATATTGAAGCGATGGCCTGTAAGACAGCTGTGGTTGCGAGTGCTGTTGGCGGTATCAAAGAAGTTGTCGTTCACGGTGAAACCGGATTGCTGGTACCCCTTGAGCAACAGAATGAAGCCCCTTTTGAACCGGTTGATCCGGATAAATTTTCAAGGGATCTGGCAGAAGGTATTAACAAATTGATCCGGAACAAGGAAATGAGGGATACCATGGCCGTAAAAGGCAGAAAACGGGTTGAAGATTTCTTCGACTGGACCGCAATTGCAAAACAGGTTGAAGCATTGTATAAATCCCTGATCTGAAAGATATCAGGACATTTTTACAGATGGAGGTTTTTCTGGTTTGAAAACAAGTGGATACATCCTGTTTTTCCAAAGAAACAGAGGGCTGAATGGAACGGAGGCCAATACCTGAAGTAAAACTGCTGTAATACAGAATAAGTATATTAAAAAAACAGAAAAAAAAGATCGTGATTGATTCATATATTGAGTAAATCTGCCCAAGATTTTTTAACTTTATACAAATCTTTAAAATTACAAATATGTATAACAACAGAGTGCTGGCAATCATTTTAGGAGGTGGTCAGGGATCGAGATTACATCCTCTCACACATTCAAGATCAAAACCTGCTGTACCGATAGCAGGCAAGTACAGATTGGTGGATATACCTCTCTCAAATTGTATCAATTCGGATATCAAGAGAATCTACGTTTTGACCCAATTTAATTCAGCATCCCTCAACAGACATATAAAAGACACCTACCATTTTAGTTTTTTCAGCACGGCATTTGTGGATGTGCTCGCTGCCGAACAGACCCCGCAGAGCGGAGCCTGGTTTCAGGGAACTGCTGATGCGGTAAGGCAGAGTGTCCACCATATGAAACGACATGATTTTGATTATGTGCTCATCTTGTCCGGGGATCAGTTATACCAGATGGACTTTAATTATATGATTGAAGAACACATCAAAAAGAAAGCGGATATTTCAATTGCCACCCTGCCCGTTCATGCCAATGACGCTACAGAATTTGGTATCCTTAAAACGGATGAGAATGGTTATATTAAAACCTTCGTAGAAAAACCTCCCAAGGACAAACTGGAGGGTCTGGTATCCGAGGTCAGTGACAACATGAAGAGGAGCGGAAGGTTTTATCTGGCTTCCATGGGTATCTACATTTTTAACAGAGATCTTTTGTTTAAACTACTTGAAGATACCAATAATGTCGATTTTGGAAAACATATAATTCCAGGTGCCATCCAGAATTTATCGGTGATCAGTTATCCTTATGAGGGCTATTGGACAGACATAGGAAATATCCAGTCCTTTTTTGAGGCCAACCTGGGGCTTACCGATGACATACCGCAGTTTGACCTGTACAATGTGTCTAAGAAGATATATACCCATGCAAGGGTGTTGCCAACTACCAAAATATCAGGTACTACCATGGACAAAACCGTGGTTGCAGATGGATGTATCATACATGCCGCAAAAATAGAACGCTCCGTAATCGGTATCAGAGCCAGGATAGGTAAAGATTCCACAGTGATCAATACTTACATGATGGGTTGTGATTATTATGAATCGCTTGATGAAATAGAAAGAGAGCACATCGAGATACTGATGGGTATTGGTGAAAGATGTTATATAAAAAATGCCATAATCGATAAAAATTGCAGAATAGGGGATGATGTGCGTATAAATGGGGGCAAACACCTGGAGAATAAGGAGACCAATGAATATGTCATCAAAGACGGTATTGTTGTTATCAAAAAAGGAGCAGTGATCCCCAGAGGATATGTAATTTAAGGTGCATCGTAAAAAAATTAAATAGTGAAAAGACAAAACAGAGTAGTAATTGATCGCATTTCTCCACAACTCAACTGTGGAGAATTTTTTATCAAACGCGTCATAGGACAAAAGGTAGATGTTTCATCCGATGTCTTGGTGGATGGCCATGATCTCATTGGGGTATCGCTTTTGTACAAACATGAAAAGGATAAGAAATGGAGTGAAGTCAGGATGAATGCCCAAATGAATGACGCCTGGACGGCCTCATTTCAGGTTGAAAAACAGGGATTTTATTATTACAAAGTGCAGGGCTGGGTCGATCACGGTTTGAACTGGCAGCACGGTATCCTGCGCAAACTGGATGATAACCAGTATGTGAGGTCTGAGTTTCTTGAGGGAGCTCAAATACTGAAGTCGCTGTTAAAGGATGTCAGTAAAGATCACAAGGACTATGTCCAAAACATCATTGCAGTTTTTGAAGATGAGAAACGCTATCCGGAAGCAGTGGTTTTTGCCAGGGAAAATAAACTTTGGCAAGTTTTTTACAGCCATCCGGAAAAGCATTTGGCAAATGAAAGCAATGAACTTGCCGTTTATGTCGACCGAAAAAAAGCCCTTTTCAGTACCTGGTACGAATTTTTTCCGAGATCAGCCTCACCGGAACCCGGTAAGCACGGTACCTTTAAAGACTGTGAAAGACTTTTGCCCAGAATAGCAGGAATGGGATTTGATACGCTGTATTTTCCACCCATACACCCTATTGGTGAAGTAAACAGAAAAGGAAAAAATAACACCACCACTGCCTATGAAGGCGATGTGGGAAGTTGCTGGGGGATAGGCTCGCAGTATGGCGGACATAAAGACATACATCCCGAACTGGGCTCTGTAGAGGATTTTAAACACCTGATCCAAAAAGCCAAAGACCACGGCCTGGAAGTGGCCATGGATTATGCCTTGCAGGCAGCTCCTGATCACCCCTGGGTAAAATCACATCCGGAATGGTTTAAATGGAGGCCAGACGGAACAGTGCAATACGCCGAAAATCCGCCTAAAAAATACCAGGATATTTTACCTGTTTATTTTGAATCAGCGGGTTATGAAGAACTATGGGATGCATGCCTTGAAATTCTCTTCTACTGGATAGATTGCGGCATTCGCATTTTCAGAGTCGATAATCCGCATACCAAACCATACTATTTCTGGCAATGGATCATCACGGAAGTAAAAAAGAAAGAACCTGATGTGATCTTCCTGGCAGAAGCTTTTACCCGTCCAAAGGTAATGCAGCAGCTGGCCAAGCAGGGTTATACGCAGTCATACACCTATTTTACCTGGCGCGACAGCAAACACGAGCTGGTGCAGTACATGGAAGAACTGACCAAAACAGAGCAGGCCGAGTACATGCGTCCGAATTTCTGGCCCAATACACCGGATATCAATCCTTACCACCTGCAATTTGCGAATGAATCCAAATTTATTCAGCGCTATGTGCTGGCAGCAACCTTGAGTTCAAGCATTGGAATTTACGGTCCGAATTATGAGCTGATGCAGAGTGAACCACTGCCGGGAAGGGAAGAATACCTGAATTCTGAGAAATTTCAGATCAAAGCTTATGACTGGGGAAAAGAAAATTACCTGATCAATGTGATCACAAGGATCAATCTCATCCGCAGGGCGCAGGAGGCCTTGCAGCAGACCAATAATATACGTTTCTGCAATGTCAATAACGATAACCTGATCGCTTTCTATAAATTTAATGACAGCAGAACCGATGAACTTCTGGTTATAATCAGTCTGGATACGCACAATTCCCAGCAAGGCATGGTACAATTGCCTTTGGGAGAGCTCAATATGGGCAATTATAGCAGAATCAGGGTAAAAGATCTGGTAACAACCTATGAATACGACTGGTATTCAGAATGGAATTATGTTCAATTACATCCGAATTTACCCTTCCATATCTTTAAACTGATAAAATGATATGAGTAGTAAAAACAGTAAAATCGCCATAGCGCCCTATAACTTTGATGATAATTGGAATGAAATTCTCGATAACGAAGAATTTGTAAAACTATTTTTGTCAGATGTATTGGAAAACTATATCGTCAAACAAAGATGGTATGGAGGAAAGGCGAGCAAACTGAAATATATTGAGCTTGCTGAGTATTTTCGCATTCAGCAGGATGGCGAGGTCTATTTTGGACTGATACTGGAGATCGATTTTTATGAGGCATTTTACCAGCATTATTTTTTGCCCATCGCCTTTGTTACGGATGAAAGCTTTGCCGATACAGACCGGATCTTACCCATCAGTTTAAAGGGAGAAAAAGGGTTTATCATCGATGCAATTAACCTGGAAGCTTTCAGAAAACTGGTCTATTACCGAATTTTAAATGCCTTGCCAAAAGATGAGACCAAAGTACAATACCACAAAAGTATAAAACTTCCCCTGCTGGCATATGAAAGCTCGAGGTTTATGGGCCTGGAACAAAGCAATACCTCTGTCATTTACAATGAATTGTATGTTGTAAAATTTTTCAGAAGGATCTTTGCAGATAAAAACCCGGATTATGAGATGAGCCGGTTTCTTACCGAAAAGCACAGTTTTAAAAATACGCCGGCCTATTTGGGAAGTATCAATGTGATCGATTCTGACAATACCTATATTACCATTGCCCTGATGCAGGAAAAAATTGAAAACGAAGGGGATGCCTGGGAGTATATGCTGAAAGAACTGCACAACGTTTTCATGAACCTGAGCCATAAGAAAATAAATATTTCCCAGCTGCCAAAAGTCGAGATGTTCCGCTCTCTGAAGATCGGAGATGTGCCTCCGCAAATCATCGATTGGGTAGGGCTGAATCTGTTTTTGAAAGTGCAAACGCTGGCAAAAAGAACTGCCGAAATGCATATCGAGCTCGGATCAGAATTTGAAGATACCGCTTTTACTCCGGCACATTTTAACCGCGATTACGAGGTTTGGTTAAAGAACAGATTGATCCATCAGTTTCAGAACAGATTGAATACGATCGAGAATAATATGCACAAGCTGGAAGGACTGGCTCTCGACCTGGCGAAAGAGTTTCTGGATAAGAAGAATGAGATCCGAAAACGGTTTATTCAGTTCGACTGGACCAAACTAAAGGGAGAGCGCATACGCTTGCACGGTGATTACCATTTGGGGCAGATTCTCGTACGTGACAATGATTTTTATATTCTCGACTTTGAAGGAGAACCTGAAAGTACCATACGCGACAGAAAGGTCAAGCAGCCACCCCTGAAAGATGTTGCCGGCTTGTTCAGGTCTTTTCACTATGCCATTTACGCTACTATTTTTAACCATCCCAATGATTTTCCACAGGATCAAAAAGATTTGTTCGAAGCAGCAGAAATCCTGTATACGTATCTCAACGGGGTGTTTTTGGAAGTGTATACCGAAGCAATACAAAAAGCCAATTTGAATATAGGCTACAGCCAGGAAAGAATATTTATACTCAAATATTGTCTGCTGGAGAAAGCGGTATATGAGATTGGTTATGAATTGAATTCAAGACCCAGATGGGCATTAATACCACTTAAAGGAATATCAAACATCATTAATGAATAAAAAAAAATGGCAAAAGTTATCAGTTTTAGTCTTTTCACAGATTTCGATATAGCGCTTTTTAAAGCGGGTAAACATTTTAAGCTTTACGAAAAGCTGGGCTCGCACCCAGCCGAAGTCGATGGAGTGAAAGGAACTTATTTTGCGGTTTGGGCACCCTCTGCAAAGTCTGTTTCAGTAATCGGTGACTTTAATTACTGGAATGATCAGCAACATAAACTATTCGTGCGCTGGGATGCATCAGGAATCTGGGAAGGTTTTATTCCTGAGGCCAAAGAGGGTATGCGTTATAAATACAAGATCAAATCAAATCACAATAACATAGAAACAGAAAAGGCAGACCCCTATGCTTTTTATTGTGAAAAACC